>Ga0315312_1000030_pt1 | contig 289177 bp, 297 predicted proteins | sample TDP7_MG_FD_203629 | JGI IMG/M metagenome (GOLD analysis project Ga0315312, IMG submission 203629) | Freshwater sediment microbial communities from Lake Towuti, South Sulawesi, Indonesia - TDP7 | ecosystem: Environmental > Aquatic > Freshwater > Lake > Sediment | place: Indonesia: South... | reverse complement strand
ACTGCCTTGAGTATCAGACTGTGATCCAGAGAATTGAACATGTCGCAGATCAAGCCGTAGTGATTGCCCGAAACATACCTTTACTAAGCGAAAAGGCTGTGTCAAAGTCCCTCTTGGAACTCGTTCTCACGATAGGTTACGAGTCGTACAGCGTATACGACAAAGCCGTTAAGGCCTTCCTAAATCGCGACCTCATATCGGCCAACGAGGTGATCGACCTTCAGGCCAAGATCAACGATTTGGATCAGAAGGCGGCCAAGTTTCTCATCGCTGAGGAACGGAGCATAGATGTCGCTTGCGCCATAAGCAGCATTAGAGAAAGTATCAAAAGGATAGCCGAGTTTGGGAAAGACGTAGCGAAGACGGCGATAGATCGCGCGATGTATACGACTGATAAAAATCAGTTTGAAGGTCGAGGAGGAGCGGTCGTAAGACTTCCCGCGGCTGAAAAGAAGTAGCGTAAGGAATGGCAGAAATTCGTTCTAGAATACTGGGTTTTCTCGACCTATGCTTTCCTCGAATTCTTTGAGGGTTATGTAGTCGTACATTTGAATCGAACAATTCTCGATGCATTTCATATTGCATTTTCTCCGATTTCTCTTGATGTGTTCCTCGTATTTCGGGCAATGTTCGAGGAGAATCTTCTTCAGATCGAGCGAATTCAATCCGTGAAGATGTTCAATTTTCTCGTTTGGGTGTTTGACAAAGACTTCGTAAACGGGTTTCTCCCTGGTGCCATAAATCCTTACGGTTACGTATCCACACTTCGGCCCTATTCCGAGCAGTTCCCTTATTGTTGAACCAAATATCTGCCTGTAAGCGCTTTCTCCCCATCCTTTCTTCTGAGAAGGTATACCCGCTGCCGGTGCGTCTTCCACTCGCTCCATTTCTCACAGCTCCCTTACAAGAATTCCGTGCAGTCGATATATATCTTGTCGCAATGTGTGCAATGCTCGCATATATTGCATAGCGAGCGGCGCCAGCGGGCCGCCTTGTATATGCAACATATGTGCTCCGCTTGAGTGTCCAAGCTTACTTCGGATAGGCCTTAGGGGAAGTCTTACATACGTCAATGATTTACCTACAGCAACGACTTCAGCTTGGACGTGGAAGAGGATGATTATAACAATCCAGAAACCTTTCGACAAGATAATTGAAATGACGAAGAGTTTCAACAAGCTGTTCCTTATCGGATGCGAAATCTGCGCCACTGAATGCCAGACAGGGGGCGAGACAGAAGTAAAAGCGATGATCGAGAAACTTAAAGAAGCAGGAAAAACGGTCACTGGATACGCGGTCATCGAGTCTGTTTGTGATGAAAGACGAACGAGACTTAAGTTAAAAAAGAATGAAGAAGCCATAGCGAAAGCGGATGCGCTCCTGATAATGTCTTGCGGAACAGCTGTGCAAGTCGCAACTGACTTGTCAAAGAAGATGTGCGTACCGGGATGCGACACGGAATTCATTGGAATGATCGAGAGGATCGGAAGGTTCTACGAAAGATGCAGGGCGTGTGGCGACTGTATACTATTCGAGACAGGAGGGATATGTCCAATCGCTAGATGCGGGAAGGGCATGTTGAACGGCCCGTGCGGAGGCCAATCCAAAGGCAAGTGTGAGGTAGGCGGATGGAAGAAAGATTGTGCCTGGGTTCTAATTTACAATAGGCTGAAAGAGTTGGATAAGCTCGACGAGTTTCGACGCTACCGGCCGCCAAAAGACTACTCTCTAATCGCTTCAGCAAGGGAGGTTGTTTACAGATGACAACTGAACCATTCAGCGAGTTGATGAAGGAAATTAGAGAAGGGAGATTTGTCTTCACTGGTGAAATTGAACCTGTCAAGACAACAAATCTACACGAAGTTCTGGAAACGGCTAAGATTTTGAAAGGACATGTCGTGGCGGCAAACGTCACCGATAACCCGACAGCTTTTGCATACATGAATGCTTTGGTGCCGTCATACATGATTCAAAGAGAAGTCGGGCTTGAAGCGGTATATCAGATGACCGTCAGAGATCGAAATAGATTAGCGCTAACATCGGATCTCTTGGCTGCAGCAGCCTTGGGAATAAAGAATGTTCTAGCGCTGTCCGGAGATCATACCACTGTTGGTGATGACCCTCGAGCGAAGCCTGTTTACGACTTAGACTCAGCCCAGTTAGTGGAGCTCGTAAAGAGGATGGTAGATCAAGGCGTCGACCTCAAAGGGAACAAGATAATCGACCCGCCGAAGTTTCACGTTGGGATTGCTGCCAACCCTAACGCCGATCCTCTCGAACCTGAGATCCTAAAGGTTGAAAGGAAAGTGAAGCTCGGGACGGACTTTATTCAAACTCAGGCTGTTTACGATGTGGAGCTAGCAAAACGCTTCATGAATGGCGCAGCATACTTGGGCAAACCTGTCTTGATCGGGATCGCTCCTTTCAAGTCGATGGCGATGATGGAGTGGATGGTCAAGTTTGTACCTGGAATACTTGTTCCAGAGGAGATTCAAACGCGACTTAGGAAAGCTAAGGAAAGAGGCGGTAAGGAAGAGGTCTATAAAGAGAACATAGACATCTTTGGACAACTTGTACGTGAGATAAGGAAGACCACTCGGGCACAAGGCATACATATAATGACCATAGGATTCGAATGGATCGTTCCGAAGATCATCGAGAGCTCCGGCATAGCCTAAACATTCTCTTCTTTTTTGGCAGCAAGAAGCTCCATCATTATTATTCAAGAAAGGTCATATTGAAGAGTTTAGCAAGAGCATTGGTCAAGAACTTCCTCCACTGTAAATAAACAGAATTTCAGGCATAATAGTCACTGGGCTTAGCCTGATAGCCCTCCTAAGTCCGAGAGGATAAGAGACAATTGTTGAGGGAGATGTTCAATAAGCTTAGACATGAAGTATGACTACTTCTTTTCAATGATCGATTTAAGAAATTCGCAGTAGCCATTTGCATCCAGCAGATTCTTGATTTCAGCACCTAGGTTTGACGGTCTTATCACCGCTACCCAACCATCGCCGTAGGGGCTCTGATTGACTAGCTCAGGTTTGTCAGGCAAGTGCTGGTTTACTTCGACAATCTCCCCAGAGACCGGAGAGAAAACGTCGGCCACGGCCTTCACCGACTCGACCGTCCCGATGGATTGAGCTTGCGAAACGCTCGCATCGATCTTCGGCAAATCAACGAAGACTACCTCGTGCAACGACTTTTGAGCGTAATCCGTCAGTCCTACTCTGCATCTGTCAACTTCTACTTTCATCCACTCATGCTCTCTCGAATAGTAGAGGCCATCTGGAACCTCATAGTCATCCACTTTCATTACCCGTCCTCCCAGAAATCCTGAACGGCATTTTGGCTTCCTATAGCCGGATTGAAAGTATATAGCTTTTTTTGACACTCTCTGTGGCTGAAGCCAAGAGATTCAGATATCCATGGAAGAAGTTCGAGCGCTGTCAAATGAGCCCTCTAGCACAGACTGCCTATTCATCTCACCTATGCCTCATCGCATGATGTTTCTTGCTCCTTTCTAGGGTAAGACGGAGAACACGACCTCTTGCTTTCTATGGCGACTACCGATAAATATTGGAACCCTCTACATTGTGAAGTGGCGACTGGGGATGAACGCTTGAAACAATTGACAATAACTTTAGACGACGACCTATACAGGTATTTATGCTTCCTCGAGAAGCGTAAATTGATTCGAAGCAAGGATCATGCTATAGTCTCGTCTCTTGAATTCTACAAAATGTTAGCTATGCACGACTGGTTGCCGTATATTTATCGATTGGGAGGCGGGAGGGTTATCCTAGTTGACGCGAGCGCTCTGAAAGATGTCTTTCAAGCTATGACAGATGAAGAAATGTACAATGCTGGCAAAATGGGAGCTTTCAAGAGGAAGCTTACAAATCCGATGCTTCAAAATGTGGACTTGTCCAATCCTTACAACTGGCCTTTGATCCTAAGAGAGATGGAGCTTATGGGGTGGGGAAAGTTCACGAAAGTCAGGGGTGAAATAAAGGTGGAACTATGTGCACTTCCATTGCCATACGTTCTTGGATACATAGAAACGATGTTCGCAACTAGCTTCAGACACCACCGAACGAAGATAGCAGATGTCAGTGTACTTGTAGCGGAAGGAAAGAAGAAACTGGAACTTTACTAAAGCCCGGTCCACGGGCAACGCTTGTAGGGTCCGATGACTATTGTGACGATTGTTCCTAGTATGCCTTCAAGCTTAAGCTCAGACTCCAAGAATGCGTTCAGATCCTCCATGGTCTCAAATATTACCTCCAATATTACGTCAGTGTCCCCACTCGTCCTGTAGAGAACCTGTATGTCAGGGTGTTTGGAGAGATGGTCAACTATCTCTCTCAACCTGCCAGGCTGGACCCTCAGTCCTATGAACGCCTTTATTACCCTTCCAAGCTTGTGATAGTTGAGAACGACAGTAAACCGTTCGATTATCCCATTCTTCCTCAGCTTTTCAATTCTCTTTCGAACGGTGGTTTCGTTGGCACTCACTTCCTTTGATATCCTAGATACCGCTTTCCTCCCATCTTCTTGAAGCGACCGAATGATTTTCATGTCAAGTGTGTCTAAAGACACTTTCAGCCCTCCCAACTAATGAAAATCGGAATTTTTTGGCACAGTATGCCTCGTATTCTTTCTAAAGACGCGCGTTCTATTAAGGTTTTCCATTCCCTTCAATACGCATTTTTAGACCTTGCCGTTCCCTAATTCAGAACCAGGTTCACGTTTTGGTGCACCATTGCGTTCTCTTTGACGTGCTTTTTTCCGCTTTCAAGCAGAAGAAGGCTTATTTGTTGGCACGGGGTTATTATTCACGGGACAGAACGTGAGGGATTTCGGATTGGCAATGGAGAAAATAGTGAAAAGAATCCCGAGTTCTCTATGGAGTGTAGCTTCAGAGAAGCTAGTAGACCTTGTGTTGAACTCAGCAAATGGAGAAAGAATGCCGAGCGACCTTGCGAAAACAATTCTGTTCTACTGGCAGAGGGATCAACTAGCCACTGAGATAGGTCTTCAGAGGCTTATGGAAGCGGCTATGATCTTGGAGCCCGAGAAGACAATTGGAGTAATAGACGAGCTCGGCCTACGTGAACTTGTCATAATGCTGAGAGAGACCATAAAAGTCTGAAAACCCCCTCCTTTTTTATTCCGTTAGCTACAACATATTCTATTAGAGGAGCAGTCATGCAAGGCGGTGAACTGTAGTTGGTCGTTGCCTTTGTGTTGATCAGGGTTAAGCCCAATCATGATCGAGAGGTTCTTGAAAGGATCAAGAAGCTTGAAGCAGTGAAAGACGCTACAACAGTTTACGGGGAGTATGACCTGGTCGCCAAGATCAACGTTGAAAACCTGGATAATCTCGACACTTTCATTTTTGATGTTCTGCGACCGATTTCAGGAGTTATAGGGACGACGACATTGATTGCCACTAGCGTTAAGAAATAACTTTTGAAGAGTAGGCTGGTTCTCAATGACTACCACCGGAACTAATAGACCAAACTTGTTGAGAGGTGTCCCTTCGGCTGTTGGGGGGATAATGAAAAGCCCAGTGGTTACCGTTGACTCTGAAAGCACTGTGACAGAAGTCGCGAAGGTCATGGCTAGGAACCACGTTGGAGGACTTGTAGTTACAATCGAAGGCAAGCCGGCCGCGATGGTGACGGAAAGAGATATTCTTGAAAGGGTTGTTGCGACCGGAGCTGACGCGTCGAGAATCTCTGTGAAACGGATAATGAGCAGGCCGCTGATTACCGTAGGTCGGAATCTTTCGATAATCGAGGCGATAATGCTTATGCGAAGAAAAAAGATTCGGAGGTTGCCAGTTCTGGAAGAGGGACGCTTAATTGGCATAGTCACAGAGAGAGATCTGCTGAAGGCGATAGCCCTTCATGTGTTCCTCTCGTTTAGACCTCTAATGTAGGGATGCACGATGGTCTCAGCTTACTGCCTTATTAGAGTGAAACGAAATAAGATCGAGCATGTACTTAATAGGATTAGACATGCAAGCCTCGCCAAGGAAGTCTTTCCCGTCTATGGAGAGTACGATTTATGGGCGACAGTTGAGGCTGAATCTTTGAGAGACCTGGATGATTTTGTTTATGGCTTTTTGCGTTCTATTCCTGATGTGGAAACAACGACAACTATGATTCACGCAAGATTGTCCAAACGAAAAGAATGAGAGAGCAAATCGGCCCGAGCAGAACGCTCGGGCACCATTGATGCACCTGACTATGAACAACAGTGATCACAAAACTCTTCGTAGAGGTCAAACAATGCAGACTTTGGAGAGGAGCCTCGTCAATTGGATTGCAGGTGGCAAGAGGGTCGCTGTGGTCGGTGTCGGAAACGAGATGAGAAGAGACGACGCGGTCGGAGTTCAGGTGGCTAGGAGGCTTCGGGGAAAGCTTTCAAGGCAATTTCGATTGATTGAAGCTGGAACAATCCCTGAGAGCTACATTGACAAGGTAAGAGAATTCCGACCAACACATGTTCTTATCATAGACGCTGCGCAAATCGGAACGAATGCTGGCAATTTGAGACTCCTATCTCCAAGAAAGGTGAAAGGCCTGTCGATATCAACTCATACTCTGCCTTTGAACATTTTCGCTGAATTCGTAAAGAAGGAAACAGGTTCCAAGGTCAAGATACTCGCTATCCAGCCAAAAGATTTGGAGTTTGGAGAAGGCCTGACCGATGAACTTGCGAGAACCGCCGAGGAATTGACTTCAATTCTGGTTAGGGTTGATGACAGCTTAAGGCGGAAACGAAGAGCTCATAAATTTGCGAAGAGTCATAAACGAGAAGTGAGTATTCTCAATTAAATATGGGGGCATTTATTTGGTCAAGTTTGGAATAGAATTTGTTCCTAGAGACTTGTACTGGAAGACCACGTACTATGCAATTCAAGCTGAGAAACAAGGGTTCAACTACCTTTGGATCACCGACCACTTCAACAATAGAAATGTCTACGTTTCTCTTGCAATAGTCTCTGCCTACACAGATAAGATCAAGTTTGGTCCAGGGGTCACGAATCCATACTTAGTCCACCCGGTCGAGATTGCGCAAGCGGTAGCATCTCTAAATGAGGTTGCACCCGGTCGTGTTGTCTGCGGATTGGGCGTTGGAGACAGAACAACCTTGAATATGGTCAACGTTCCTCAACTGAAGCCTCTGGCCGCTATTCGCGAATCCGTCCAGATAATCCGTGACCTTACATCAGGCAGGAGTGTTAGTCTAAAAGGTGAGCTCTTCAGTGCATCGGGGGCTAGATTCAACTTCAGAGTAGCCAGCTCAATCCCAATATTCATTGGGGCCCAAGGTCCAAAGATGCTGATGTTAGCTGCCGAAATAGGTGACGGTGTTCTGATCAACGCTTCCCATCCAAAAGACATAGAGCATGCGTTAAATTCAATTCGTGAAGGCGCAGCGAAATCCGGAAGAAGAGTCGAGGAACTGGAAGTAGCAGCTTACACCTCCTTCTCTGTCTCGGAAGAAATGAAGAAAGCGTTGAAGGCGGTTGTTCCGGTCGTCGGCTACATAGTCGCAGGATCCCCGGACAGCGTGCTAGAGTCGCATGGAATTTCGCCAGAGGCCGCTGGCAAGATCAGAGATGCGATAGTTCAAGGCATGTGGAAGGATGCCTTCTCTCAAGTGACCTCTGAGATGATAGACGCTTTTTCGATCTGCGGAACCCCTGACGTTTGCATCGAGAAAATAGACAAACTCATCAAGCTAGGTGTAACTCAATTTGTGACAGGATCACCACTGGGGCCGGATATGCGAAAGGCAATCAGCCTTATCGGAACACAGATTCTGCCCCATTTTACCGACTAGGCTCTTTCCGCCTCTATTCCAGATCGACCGTGGATTTTCGATACGTTAATTAAAGTCGCCTCTGCTAGGAAGCGTAAAATCATCGAGCGATCTGGGAGTAGAAATTGTGTGAGTTTAAAGTCTATTTAGAAACGGAAGGAAAACAAGAGCTCATTGCAGAAGACATAACTAATGCGAAGCTGGATGAAAACTCGCTCGTTCTAACTGACATTCTCGGGAGAACGACGAAGGTTGAAGGTGCGCTTATAACTGAAATTGACGTGAAAAAAGAGTCATTGCGAGTGTATACCTCTCCGGTAATCTTCGAACTCTTGAAGTTGTTTATATCCTTTGAGCCCGATCTGAGCGCACTTAATGAACTCCAGTCAGCATGGAAAGCCGTCAAGGCGAGAGGAGACGAACTCATCGGTTCATTCAAGTCGACGAGGGAGGGAGCACAACATTGACATTCTCGATAGCTGTATCGGGAAAAGGGGGAACGGGTAAGACAACAATAGCAGCCTTGCTCATTCAGACTATCTCGAAGAAGACCGGCGCCCCGGTTCTCGCTATCGACGCCGATCCAAATTCGAATCTTAACGAACTACTTGGAGTAGAAGCGAAGAAGACCGTCGGTGATATTAGAGAGCAACTCTTGAGGGAAAAGGACAGACTGCCTTTAGAGCAAACGAAAGAAGACTACTTGAACTACATGATTCAGAGCTCGCTTGTTGAGAGCGAAGGATTTGATCTCCTCGTTATGGGCAGACCGGAGGGACCGGGATGTTATTGTTATTTAAACACTTTGCTAAGGAAGATCGTTGACTCGCTTTCGAAGAACTACCCTTACTGTATCATGGATGCTGAAGCTGGATTGGAACATTTCAGTAGGAGAACAACCCGAGACGTTGATGTACTCTTGATCACAACAGATCCAAGTTCGCGAGGAATTATGACGGCCAAGCGAATAGTCGAGTTAGTGAGAGAATTAAACACGAAGTTCGGCAAGATATACGTTTTAGCCAATAGAGTGACTCCCGAAGTGGCTGAGACCGTCAGGAATCAAATTGCATCTTTAGGCCTTGAATGTCTCGGAATGGTGCCGGAAGATCCTTTGATACAGCAGTTTGACTTGGACGCAAAACCGCTTACGGAACTGCCTGAGTCATCTCTTGCCCATCGGTCGGTTGAAGCAATAGCTGAAGGATTGCAGATTCGATGAAGGCCGAAAGTGAGAACACAGATAGAGCTACGGCGCCGTGCAGATCAGCCTTCGGCTCTACATTCTCTCTGAGAGGTCCATCCCTATCACAGCCATCCCATTTCTGAGAACTATCTGTATCGCTCTTATGAGTGCTCCTCGTGCGTATCTGAGGGCCTTGTCTTTGACATGTATTACATCCGCCTTCTCATAGTACTCATGGAACTTTTCAGCAAGCATGTTGCAGTAGTTCGCTATATCGTCAGGCCTTAGATTATCGGCGGCCTCGCAGAAGATTTGTGGAAATCTTGAGATTTCGAAGATTAGTTTTCGTCCAAGCGCATCATCTATCAGTTGATAGTCTATTTCCGGAGGCGATTCGCCAAGCTTTCTGAGGATTCCAACTGCTCTCGTATACGCATAGTTTATGAAGGGTGCACTATTGGTTTCGAAGTTGAGAACCTTGTCCCAAACGAATACAACATTCCTAGTTGGTTCAACTGATAGTAACGCATATTTCACCGCGCTTATGGCAGTAGTATTTGCAATCTGCTTTCTTTGATCCTCCGGCAGGTCAGGGGTTCGTTTACTTACTTCAGCTTCAGCTCTTCGAACAGCTTCATCAATCACCTCGTCGAACGTGATAAATCTTCCTCGCCTGCTGGACATCTTGTACCCCGGAAGTTCGACCAGTCCATACGCGAAATGTCGTTGGTTGGAGGCGAAGCCCTTGCAACCTAGGGCGCAGAGAGCTATCTTCAAGTGGAGCTGCGCGAGAGTCTGCTCAGCTCCAATTACATTCACAACTCTTTCGACTCTCTCGAACTTCCATAGACTATATGCAATATCCCGAGTTGTATACAGTGTTGTGCCATCGGACCGTGTGAGTGTTAGTGACGGGATATGGTGTTCACTGCTTACCCCAAGTAGCGGCCTCAAATCGAAATCTTCGACTATTCTCTCTGCATCAAGTTGAAGGGTGCCGTTCATCTTCGTGACGTAAGGGGTTCTAGAGAGCTTATCGACAACGCTGGCAACTCTTGCGCTCCAAATAAGATCGCTCTCCCAATCCCAAGAGTCGAATTCAATATCTATTCGAGACAGTGTCTCCTCGAACCCTCTCAGGCATAGCTGGCTGACATTTCTTATCAGGTGTTTGGCTTTCTCTTCTCCTTTCTCATATTGCTGTAGAAGTTCGTTCACAAGCGCATCCGGGTCGGGGTCGCTAGAGATCTCTTTTAGTAGTTTGCTGAATAGATCAGGATATTTGCCTTCGAGTTCTGCTGCAATTGAAATCCATTCATCAAGCTCTGTTTTCAGTTTCTGAAGATCATCGTTCCCCGCATCGACCTCTTCCAAGGCCTTTATTCTCTTCTTCAAACTTTGAATCTGAACAAGACAGGCTGTAATGCTGTAGATCTGCCCGATAAAGTGATCCGGTTTCCCTTTGACATCAGGCATCCCTAACTTGCTGAATCCGTAAGCGATTATTGCTGTTTGCCGTCCGGTATCGTCAATATAGTAGTGCCTGACTACATTGTATCCCCTAGCTTTCAGCATCCGAGCCAGAGCGTCTCCGAGAGCAGGGTTTCTAGCTTGCCCGATATGTATAGCATGAATAGGGTTCACACTGGTGTGTTCAACCATTATCCTCTTGGGTTCCTCCACTTTCACAAAACCATATCGATCTCCAAGCTTGTTCGCAGACTCCAAAATCTCCTTCGTCGCTGCCGAGTAGTTGAGGTGAAAGTTCAAGTATCCTGAGCCGCCCACTTCAACTCTCTCTACCCACTTGGCTTGCGATATATCGACTACTTGAACCAACTCTTTTGCTAACTCTTGTGGAGGCTTCCTCAATTTTTTCGAGAGCTCAAAACAGATTGAAGATGCAAGTTCACCGAACTCAAGTGTGGGCGGGATCTCAAGCTCAAGTAGAATGTCTGTATAATTGGGATCTAGGCTCACCAAAGCTTTCCTAAGTAGAGCCTCACATTCTTTCGCAAATTCCCCAAAGGGGTTCTCGATCAAGTGCTGCTTCTCCACGTTCTTGGCGGGCTCGGTGGGATTCGAACCCACGATCTCCGGCTCCGGAGATTGATATTTCTTCCGAAATACAATCTCTTACTATAATCGAGTTACTGTCTAAGTTTAAGGATTTCTGCAAGATCGACCGCAATCTCTCAGAGAGGACAATTGACGACAGTTCTGGTTACGTGTTCCAAGTAAGACGATTCTTGGACTTGATAAAGAAACATCCAACACAAGTAACGACTGATGATATTCGAGTCTATCTAGCGCAATTCAAAACTATGAGTTCTTCAACTTATGCGAACGTCTTGAAATCGTTGAAGGTCTTTTTCAGAGATTTCTTGGGCAGAGGAGAGATCGTTGCAAGTTTCAAATTCCCGAAGAAGACCTACAGAGTCAAAACCGTCCCAACCAAAGAAGATTTACAACGGTTCTTCAAGGAGTTAGACAGTCTTAGAGATCAAACCGCATTCCTACTGTATGCAACGAGTGGTATGAGACGAAATGAACTATTGAGCCTAACTATTGACGACATAGACCTAGAGAACCGAATTATTATCCCAAAGAATGCACACGAAACATCAACCACAAAGAATAGTTGGGTTAGTTTCTTCAATATTGAAACTCAGAGTTACCTTCGACGATACTTGGCGAACCGACAGACCGACGACAACCGTGTTTTTTCGTTCACAGAGGTTGTGATTCGCAAGGCGTTCGATAAGGCGAACAAAAAGACAGGTCTACACATTACACCGCAAGTCTTACGCGATTGGTTCTGTAGTCAACTAGGAGAACTGGGCGTTCCAGACCGCTATGTTGATGCCTTTTGCGGTCGAATACCAAAATCGGTCTTAGCGAAACACTACACCGATTATTCGCCTGAAAAACTGAAGCGAATCTACGACAACGCAAACCTGACCATAGGAGTTGAATAGAAATGCAAGTCGTTGAATATCAAACAATCCTATCCGACCTATTTCCGTCAGTAGAATCACTGACCGAGAAACCGTCTCACCAATGGTTGAACCAAATTGAGGTTCGAAAACTGATTATCCACGGTAGAGAGAAGTCGGGGAAAACGGAATTAGCTAGAAAACTGTCTGAGATGTTCATTGAATGTTATGGCCTAGAGAACTGCAACATAGTGATTTCTAAGAATGCAGACCAACTAATGCGATTTGGGTTGGACGAAAAAAAGCTAGTCAATGTTCTGATTTGGGATGACGCAACGTTACAACCGATTGACCGAGAAACAGCAAGTCGGTTTTTCGGAATACGACACTTGACAAAAACACGGAACGGTCTAATCGTTGTCATAGTGATTTGCCACAGACTACACGGAATACCGATTGAGTTCAGAACCGAACCCGACTATATTTTGCTCAAGTCTCTACCGATTGGATATGATAAGTCAGTCGTAAAACGGTTCGTCGGAACTAGGGGAATACGATACCTGCAAGAAATCATAGCGAACGGAGACAGATCGAAAACCCTAGTCTATGACTGTCGGAGAGACGAAGCACAGACAATCGAGTTGCCGTTAGCACAACGAAACTATCTGAGAACCCTATATCCGCACAAAGGTTTGGGCCTAGTCGGTAAAACGGTATTCATCGGTTGGTTGGCATTCGTCGGATACTTGGTCTTCTCGTTGATAAGTCGAATAACGTAAACCTCTTCCTTTTTTGATTCTCTTTGGTGAGCAAATCCCATATCCTAACTTTCTAAAATCACGCTTATCCTTTTGAACAAAGAATCTGAAGAGTATTAGAAAGCTTCAAGAATCAAGAAATACCAACTACAATATGAAGAACGTTGGTAACACCAAAAGAAGCCAGAAAATATTTGGGTAAAGTGTCAGAGGTAAAAGGGTTAGCGTTCGGGTTTGCTCTGGGCATTTCAGTGTCTGTTGTCGCTCAAATATTTCTATTGCCTATAGAAGTGAAAGTAGTTGGCAATATGGTTGAACTATGGTATCTAGGTGAATCAAGAATAAGCATTTCAAAAGAATTATACGGTTGGGGTCTTCCAGTTCTGTTTCTCGTATTACTCGGTTTGCTATACTACGGATACAAACACATCTACGAGATTCCAAGTGAAGCCAAATTGGATTTTATTCACGGGACAGAACACAAAAGAATCCTCACAGAGATTCTTAACAGCGAATTCGAAAGATCAGGCAAATTATATGGATACGAAATCTCTTCTACTCAAACGCCAGAAAAAGATTTTAAGATTGGTTTTAAGTTAAAAGGAAGAGAAAGATTGTGGGTATTCGTCAGAGATAACATTCTACAACTAAAATGCGAAATAGAAAAGACGGTGCTTGATCTTGCCGACGAAGCCGAAGAAATCATTGGTAGAGCTACGAAAAATGCTCTCTCCTTACAGTCGCTCTACCGAGAAGAATTGGGAAGAAATGTTGACGAAAGCGGTTTTAGAACCTATGTGTCGCTTCTGAATTCGGGAACGAGTATAGATCGAATTCGAGAAATAATTCGTCAATCTGACGAATACAGAAAGAAGCATTCGGAAAGGGTCTTCGTGGAATTAGAACGGAAGTTAGAGTCGTAATCCTCTTGGACGGGGTATTTGAAAAGATTCGCCCAAAACCAAATTTTTATTTCGCTATCCAATGAATTATATGAGACAAATTTGTTGAGTCAAGAAGACGAACTCAAACTAAGACTGAAGCTAAGAGAGCATCAGTTTCTTTGGGCAAATGTATCTCAACGAAACCGAAATTCGTGGTCTATGGGTGCTTTCTTCGTTCCGATTAGCTTCTTAATTTTCGGCTATGCCGCGACTACTCAAAATCTTTCGTGGTCGAATTTATGTATTTTATCAGTTGCATCTGTCTCTACTTATGCCGCTTGGCTAATACTTTATTGGAGAAATAACAAAGCAAACGAAATCTATACCAAACGAATGACGGATATTGAAAACAAGTTGGAGAATGAGATGAAAATTAGGTATAAACCACTGTCGGAAACAGATGACCAACGAAAGGCGTTTGTAGTCAAATGGGGTATGTTGAAAATTCGTCCGTTGACATACAAGTTCCCTGAGCGCGTTTGGAAAATGATGTTGGTAGTATTAATTGTCTTATGGATAGTTCTAGTTGCTGTTAACGGGATAAATTGAACGTGTAATATCTCCTACTCAGCAATTATCAATAAAGCCAAAAATTCATATCCTCTTGGACGGCCTACGCATAAAACCGGATTCACTTCAAATTACCGAATTCGGTAACAGTTAGTTAATTACACAGTATAAAATTTTTTTTCCAAAACAAAGACCGCCCTAACCGACTTAAACCGACCAACATACATAGAACCGACCAAATAAGTCTCGAACCACAACGCTATTAGATTTAACGTTGTGTGTAGTTCTATTCAGGAAGTGGGTTTATTGCCCTTCATAGGTTTGTGGGAGATCGCCTTCATAGTTATTATCGTTTTGATCTGGATTATCCCCCGTCGGTTAAAGATGAGCCACGCGACAACGCGATCAGCCTTGGCTACAATCGCATTCATAGTCATCACCCAATTGGCATACTCGTATCAGACAGGCACTTCTGCAGATTTGTGGATCGCCTATTTAGTAACTGGCATTCCGATAGCTATCGGGGTTGTTATCGCTATTCTCATTCTCTTCCTGTTCATTCTACGATACGCAACCAAACGAAAGATCGCCAAATCAAGGCTTGTCATCTTAGACGGCCTATGTATAAAACCGAATTCCACATATCTTTGCGGTTAACCCTAAAATTCAGATATTTTTTCTGCGGCAAAACAAAGAACCACTCTTGAGGACTTGTAGACCTTAGATGAAGAACCTTCCTAGTTTTGGTGGCATTCCGACAGGGGGGTATATGTTAAAGTTGGGGCAATATTCCCTAACCTTCTCGGAAAAATGATCTATGTAGAATTCCTGCAAGCCCCTAAACTCCTTAATGATCTTATGGATTTCTTGGTCAAAATCAAATCTCCATTCATCACATTTCAAGTTCTTCAATACTATGATTTCTTTGCCTTGGGGTAGCGCAATGATTTGCCCTAATTTGTGAACTAGTGCATTCCGTATTCTAATCGAGTTCCAGAGAGTCGGAACCCTTTCGTTGAGGAATGACATTAGTTCTATGTCTAAATCCTCCAACGCCTCCTTCATAAGAGGGTCTTTGAAGTGACCAAAAGACGTTAGGAATTTACGCCTCCTCTTGACTTTTCGACGCGCCCCTTTGAATTTATGCTTCGGATAAAAGTATCTCGTTATTTTAGTTATGTCGTCCAATAACACTCTAAAGATGAAAAAGAAAGAAAGGACATCCAAATGTAACTTGGGTTTGAGAATTTCAGGATCAAGATAGTCATTATCGATTCTCGATAGAATTATGTCAAGATCTAGACCTTTCTCGACAATTCGACTTACCTGACGCGTAAACGAATAGGACTCCTCTTTCAGGCATTTTTGTTTATACGACTCCAAGAAACCAAAGAATTCTGACTCTATGTTTTCCAAGCATTGTTTCTCCATTACTATAATTGCTACGCTATCAAGTAAAATATTCGGTTGAACAATAATTCTGTTTATCACTTAGTCAATCTTTCTCGGATAACCGACGCACGTTTATTGTCAGAATTTCAAACCCGTTACGTTATGAAAATAAATAACTAGACTATTGCCCAAAATGAGTCGAATCTATTTTCCTAACACTGAAACCAATAAGTTTGCACAGGAAAAACGGTCAATTGGTATTATCTGAGAATAGGGACTGCAACTATCAACCAAGTTATTATCGCGAAAATGACGCCATACACAGTTATTGCTTGATACGTGTAGAGATATTTTGCCCTCGAACCTGAGACCGTTTTATACGGATTCGAAACCTTAAGAGCGATTGTTAGCAAAAGACTCTTTTTGAGTAGAATTTCTCTATGAATTTCTTTGACATCTATTCCCATTTTATTGAAGGTGTCCCATACAAGTGTATCAAATAAATAGATTCTTGCGAAAATATATGTCCCGATAAAAACAGTGAGAATCGAACAAATCGTAAGCAAAATCCACGCTAGTGACAGGAATTCTACTTCTCTATAAATCATCAGAATTGCGATCCATCCAATTACTACAGCGACGAGAGAATTAGCACTTGACGTAAGCTGATCTGAGAAATGGTCAACCAAAGAACTATAATCCCGAGCGCCGGTCTTCGTTTCGTTGGACAAAGCGCACACCCACGGTCTTACCCATTAGAGTATAGTCTAATGCGAGATTATTGTTTTTTCCCCAAATGAAACAGACGCATATTTGCTTGGCAAAATTTCAGACCGTTACGTTACGAAACAAATTAAAGAAGATAGTAGCCTACTAACAATATAGAGTCTATTTATTTGGGACTGGATTTCGTAACGCCTTTCTTTGTCTGTAAGCCCTTTGTCTCTCTGCATTAGTCGGATAGATTCTGTGACGTCCTCTTCGTCCAACGCCTTTACTGCCGACTACACTGCATTTCACTACACTGACCGCCTTTAACAAATTCTTCTGTTTGGGCGATAGAAAGTAGCGAAATGAGTCTTGAATCGAAGTCTCTGATTGTGGTTGATCGAAATCAGATACAAACTTTTCCCACATCTTATCTAACCAAGGGGCATCGGCAACCGACACAAGATGAAGCCCTAACAATCGTTTAAGAGCCAACTTGATTCGAGTTCTATCCCAAACACTAGTCGGCTCAGTTCGGTCTTTCCGTCCCCAATAGTAAGAAGATTTCCAGAGTGGTCGATAAATCTCAGAAATCGTCAATGGCTTATCCGATTCAGAGAGAAACTTTGCTAAAGTAAACTCGTTCTGAGTTAATAGAATCAAATCGGGTAACCACGCTTCCTCAGGATTCGCTTTAATTCGGTTTTTGACAAGCCCGTCAACTTAGTTGAGGGTCTTCGTTTCACCCCCAATTGTCGTTTCAAAAGTCGTCTTATTTCACGCTCAGACAAGCCTGTTACTTTGGTCAGCTCTGAGATTGTTCTCTTCCTTTCAATGGAAAATTCGAATCCTTGAGTCAAGGCGTCCATTATTGTTTCGTAGAATGGGCCTAATTGGTTAGGTGGGATGTAAATGTCTAGTCTTGTCTCTCCTTGTGTAAGCTGTTTGTTCAATTTCTCTATGGTTTCTCGGTCTTCTGAGGTTGTTGTGGGCTTGAATGTCGGGCATTCTGGAGTGAACCGAATTTTGAGATGGAGTTCAGGATACTGGGTTTTTCTTGCCTCGACGATTCCTTGCGCTTCTTCGCTTGGAAGTTGTTTTTCAAACCTGAGTTTTCTCGTCCTTATTATGGTTTGGTTATCAGGCCGATTCAATGTGGCATATCCTAGCGTGAATTTGCGGGGTTTTGTGAGAAGTCTTGTGCTCATTTTAGGCATTTCCATCACTACTGTTGTTGTTGACAACACGGAAAAGACTGCTTATAAACACTGAACATTATAATGTAGTAGAACTCAGTTGGTCGTCGTAATTCGGTTTCAAAGGAACCGATTTTTCCCGGACGGTTGAGACGGGTAGCAGAGGGCGAAAAATCCGCATAATGCTCAAGAATTTCGACGGGGCTTGGGTTCGTGAACATAAGTTCTGCTATAGGCTCTGTAATTGGCAAAATTCTTATTTCCATTGGCTGTGCGCAATATACAGCTTGGGGCAGGCTAAAGAATGTCAAACCCACATCAGACAGAGTATGAAGTCATGCAAACATTCCGTCTCGAATGGAGCAAAATGGGTCACAATTGGGGTTACGTCGTAGTGCCATTGTCTTTCACTATTCCAACTCTCCTATTCATCTACAAGGAATCGGTATGGTGGATCGGTCTTATTGTTTGCATTGGGTTAAACTGGTGGTGGCGATGTTATCACCATTATGTGGATAAGAATATAACGTTGCTATACAGCCGATTATGGGAGTTGGAAGACGAAATGAATATGCAATTCACAAAAGAATATCTCAGAACAACGTGGGCTGATAGATTGAGCCCACATTCTACTGCAGATGAAGTTCAAAGGATAGTAAATGAAGGCAGGGTTGGAGGTCGTGGATTAGAACAGTTTGATCGTTTTTCGATACTTTACTCTCTAGCAGGAATAGCACTCATAATTATATGGTACATGGGAAGAGTCGTCAGTTAGTATTGTTCTCCTAATCTAACTGCTCGTTGCCGATATTTTAAACACATTATAGCGATCATTTTCTGACGACTAAAGGAATTGATTCGACGCACGTGTGCCCTATCTCCTACCGTATGCCGTATGTATGGTCAACGGTTGGCCTTGTCGTATAGGTCGGTGTGTATCCTGTTATGGTGCGCATAGTACCCTTATTGAGCGCGGGGTCTTCTAAGGTACCTCTTCGGAGGACCTAGAATCGTAGCAGCGACTAGAGCAAATGACGCAGTTGTTGCGGCAAAGAAGAGTGAATACACGGCAATGAGATAGACAAGCTGACCCCAGTAAAGGTAGAAGTGAAAATACAAAAGAAAAAGAATCATTGCCAGAATAGAGAACACCATAGCCATCAGTGGAAGGCGACAACCGCCGCGACCAAGATACAGCTCGTGTATCTTGCTCAGAGTATTGTCGTATTCCGTGCCAATCGCTTTTATTCTCTTGATATCCCTTTTCGGGTTAAGACCGCCAAATTCGTGGTCAAGTTCTGCCAACTTCCTGTCCAACGGTAGTACTCCGGTATGCCACTTCCATAGAAACTCGCGAGCCGAGAAGATCAAACCTACAGGAAAAGCACCGCTTATGCATCCAAAGCCGTTGAACCACACGTCCCAGCCTGCAGGCGCAATGCGCCAAAAGTAGTTCAAGATTGGCGGAATGACTGCGCCGCTGCCCAACGTCGCAAGCAGTTTCAAATAGTTCTCAAGGTCTCTCCAAAACTGTGGTGTTCGGCCAGCTCCCTGCGACAATCACATGAGCTCCTACGGGGAACTCCGCGCTAGGAACCGGTGATCGCTTTGGTCACCATTTGCTTTACTAAAGGAAAGAGCCAATCGTAAGTCCTGAAAACCTCTAACAACTTGCCAACCTTGGACCTAGAAAACGAATCTTGTTGTAGTTCACGTTCAAGTTCCTGCAACAAACCTCGCAGCTTCATCTTCTCTTCTTGTTCAAGTTCGTCCCTGCGATCAATCAACTGTTCAAGTTCACTGAAGCCGCCAATTGTCTGAACTACTTGAGATTGGTCTCGCGCTTGTCCTATGGGCCCGTACACGGAGCCTGATATTTGAATGATCTGCGGATTGATCTCGATCTCAGGGAATCTCCTTGGATTGTCAACTACGTCCAATCCTAGGGCGGTGATCCTCATTATGACAGGGACATCTGTGCCCAAAACATAGAACCCACGAAGCAAACCCATGTCGACCAGATACTTGAGGGCGACCTCGACTTGTCTCTGAGGTATACCATGCTGTCGAGCAAAATCGCCGGATTCTATTCCACGATGTTCACCGCGCATCTCTTGGTCGTAGAACTCTCTCAGCACGCGGGCCCTTACGTCCGCATTACTCACAGGTTGGCCGCTGCTCAAATCAAATCCCAAGCAGCAAATTGTCTTTATATGACAGCTTCGATCCTCAAAGTACTTAACCTTGATGGTCTAAGGCAGATGCCTCCAATTCAGCAACTCCAATTCCCTATTCTGAATGTAGTTCCGAGGAAACGATCTTAGCCTGACGGTTAAGAGCGCTAGAAGAGGACGAAAAATGCGCATAATGCCCAAGAGTTTGAGACGGCTTGGGCCGTGGCAAGATAAGTTGCGCTCAGAGAACACACGCATTAGTAGCAGACGATCAAATTCAGACGACTAAAGGAAAGAGTATGACGTGTGTGAGCCTATCCCCTTACCCTATGCCGTATATATGGATGAATGAAAAAAGAATAGAACATAGACCTGCGTGCCAAAATCCCCTAAAACTCACGATTCAAAGTTGACTGATCCTAAAGAAAGGATAGGCGAAAAGGAACACGAGCAAAACCAGCATGAGAATCACAGACCATTTCAAGACTTCATACGCAGGGCAACTATGATACCATCTAGGCTGTCTAGAAAACCAATACTCATCGTTCTTAAGATAAGGAAGAGTCGTTCTCTGAATATGTTTCACGTTTAACTCTTTTTCAATTTTGGTGAGACTTTGTTGCTCAATGAACAAGAAATAACGATGCTTTATAAGTGCATACAATAAAGCAGTCGTTAAGACCATTCCTAATAACAAAAGCACCTCCCTGACAATAATATCCTGAATGTATCTGAACGCAACTACAATTAATGCTCCATTAATAGTAGCCGCGATCGAAGGGGTTTGCCAAACTAAAGCGTCGTGCGCACGTAAATGCTGATAGCACTCTCTATACTGTGCGATGAAAGCGTCTTGACTCATACGATTTCACCGTCTATCCAATACACTAACAGGTCTATCAACACTATGAAAGAATAAGGAACATTGCCTCTGAAAGAACGGTAAAACGGCCAACAAAACCAAACACCACTAGATTGACAAAAGAGAAACACCTGCCGAGGACACATCGTTATCGTTTCTTCTTTTCGACTAGCACACGACTATCATCTGTCCACACGTAGACAGTATCACCGTCTCTTATCTCTAACAATTCCGCAATTTCCTTGGGGATTGTGACTCTTAGAGAATGTCCTACGAAACCGACTTTAACCTCAAACCGAACTACCATATTTGACACCGATCTAGTTTATACTTGGGCTATACTTAAATATAGGTCTATACTCAGTATATACCGATGCACGACGCGATGAAGCAAAGCCAAAGGAGTTGGGAAATGAAATGCAAACCTATGCAAACCTTCGCGAACCTATCCTAACCTATGCTCGAAAGAAAAACGTTATGATCAAATTGAACCCGAACCTAGTCATAAAAGCACACGAACTAGGATTATCGATCTCAAAAATCACGGAAAACGCATTAATAGAGACGATAACAAAACTCCAAGGTTGCAATTCGACAGAATTGACAACCTTTTGGCGGGCTCGGTGGGATTCGAACCCACGATCTCCGGCTCCGGAGGCCAGCGTCTTCATCCTGACTAGACTACGAGCCCGGAATCTACCGGATATTCTAGACCATTTGAACTATTAAGCTCGTTTCTCCTCTCTCTCACTTGATAAACTCTATGCCAGCAACCGATTAAGAACAAAACCTTTCAGACCTTTTCTATTTTCATACTTCCGCCCTGAAAGAACAGACAATCTTAAATTCGAACCACTTTGACGTAAAGGCTTATGGAGGATTTCCGAGTGAGCGACAGTAAGAGAGTTTGGGTTGCAAGAGACTATATGAAATGCAGCGGATGTAGAAGATGTGAAATTGCTTGTTCGCTCTCTCATGAGAAGATGATATGGCCTGAAGCGTCTAGAATTCGAATCTTCATGCTTGTGCCCGGCGTAGAGGTCCCTCACTTCTGTGCTCAATGCGACAACTATCCCTGCGTTGACTCTTGCCCTGTCAGCGCATTGTCAGTAAGCAAGAAGACAGGCGCAGTCTTGGTTGACAAGAAATCATGTACAGGTTGCGGCCAATGTATCGACGCATGTCCAGGCAGGATCCCGCATTTGCATCCTAAAGATGGTTACGCGCTCATCTGCGACTTGTGCAGCGGGGACCCAGAATGTGCGAAAGTTTGCCAAGCTGGAAAATGGAACGCTTTGGAAACAGTCCGTAAGATGCCTCTCGGCAGTGAAAAGTACCAGTACAAGCTGTACTCTAGAAAGCCTGAGGATATTACGAAGGATCTTATCGTAACTCTCTACGGAGAATCTGGAAAGGGGCTGATTTGATATGCGCGGTTACGCTGGCAAGTTTCTCGAGGTGGATCTTGAGACAGAGAAAGTCAAGGACGTCAAGTTTGGCGAATCCGTCCTGAGGCAATATATTGGCGGTAGAGGTCTCGCTACAAAGATTCTTTGGGATCGTCTGGGCTCGAAGTGGGATACAGTCGACTCGTTAGGGCCGGAAAACCTGTTGCTAGTTCTGACAGGCCCGATGACCGGGTACTTTCCGGGAAGTCGAGTTTGCGTTTCGGGAAAGTCTCCACAGAGCAACGGCATTGTCGGGTCGACTATAGCAGGTGAATTTGGAGTCGAGCTGAAGTGTTCAGGTTATGATGGTATAATTCTTACTGGAGTTGCTTCCAAGCCCTCCTACCTTCTTGTCGTGGATTCTCACATCGAACTGAGAGACGCGAGACATATCTGGAGCCTCGAGGCGAAAGAGGCGCTCAAAGCTCTTGTGGCCGAAGGAAGGGAGCGAGTCAAAGAACTGAGGCCTAGACAAGGCGAGTTGAAAGAGCCTTCGGTCCTGTACATAGGTCCTGCTGGTGAAAGGAAGGTTAGGATTGCTTCTGTAATGGCGAAGTGGACTCATGCGGCGGGGTACGGTGGCTACGGCGCGGTTATGGGATCTAAGAACCTTAAGGCGCTTGTCGTCAAGGGCACAGGGCCACTGCCGAAGGTTGCTGACTTCAATGCTGTGAAGAGGCTCATCGAGAAGGTATGTAGGGACTGTTACGAGAACGATGCATTCAGAAGGTGGGGAACAGCCTTCGTTGGATACGATGTCGGCTATCGCTTAAGCGCTGAGCCTATTAGAAATTGGCAGGAGGAATGGCATGACGAAAAGACGTTTGGAGTTGATCGGTTTGAGGAGAGAGTATGGGTTAAACGTTACTGGGGAGATTTCGGCTGTCCAACGACTTGCATAAAAATCGCTATGCCAAAGGTTGGTCCTTTTAAAGGCATCATAGGTGACAACCCAGACTACGAACTGCAAGCCTACTTGGGAACAAATCTCGGCACCTTCAGCCCAGAAGATGCCGTGTACCTAACTGCTCGCATAGATGAACTTGGGATGTGCGGTATAAATGCCGGCAACGTTCTAGGGTTCGCAGGTGAACTCTACCAGCGAGGGCTTCTGAAGAAAGAAGATCTCGATGGCATAGAATTGAAGTGGGGAGACGCTGAAGCATTTGAGGCTTTGGCTAGGAAAATCGCCATTCGTGAAGGGATTGGAGACAAACTAGCAGAAGGTTCGTATCGTGCTGCGCTGCAGTTGGCGAAGACGAAAGGTCGAGAAGTTTTACGTTACGCTGTTCACTCCAAAGGAATAGCTATAGGAGCCCACGGCTTAAGAAGCAGACTGGACTACCCGAGCAGTTTCTCATACGCATGCTCTGTTCAAGGCGGGGATCACACGTCAATCGCTCAATTACCGCTTGACCACGACAATAGCGAACTCACGCTAATGCTAGCTGACTCAGGGGTGTTCTGCTGGTTCAATACATTCTCTCTTACAAAAGGGGTTACTTGGAGATTCCTTAGAGCTGTTACCGGCTGGAAGATAACTAGGAGAGAATGGTATGAAGAGATGGCCCCGAGGATACTTCATATCCAGAGAGCCACACTATTGTTGGGCGGACCCGACTTGAGGTGGACACCGCTCACGGACGACGACAACCCTCCGAGGTTCTACGAACCGCTTCCTTCAGGACCAAAATCCGGCGAGAAGGTTACGGAGACACATCTGAAGGAGATGAGAAAGGAATACTTTGATGCTGTTGGATGGAACGAAAACGGCGTACCAAAGTCCGAAAAACTCAGATCGCTCGGCTTGGCTGATGTGGAAAGAGTCTTGAAAGCCAAATTGAAGATATGAATGTACATCGCATGAGTAACGGCTGAATGTGATCATCCGTCCAGCGCCTCGAGACATCTAATATGACGGAAAGTCTTATCTAGACACAGCATCATCACTCTGTAGCAGGGAAAATTGCTATGACAGAAGAGAAAGTTTCTAGAAGAGGCTATATGAAGTACGTCGGTGGCATTGTCGTCGTCGCGGTTGTTGCCGCTGCAGGATACGGCATATATGAAGCAACGAAACCTCCTCCAACAACACCTACACCAACACCAACCCCCACACCAACCCCAACTCCAACGCCTACGCCCACGCCTACTCCGTCGCCTGTTAAGTTACACGTAACTCTGGTTTCAGAGCCGAAGGTGGTCCAGCTTAAAGAGTTCCTAGGAGAATTCAAGGATAAGACTGGGATAGATGTTTACTTGGAAGCGTTGCCATACCCGACTTTAGAAGAGAAACAGATGATCGAACTGTCTGGGAGAAGCGGCGCCTTGGACATAGTTCACGTAGACTGCGTTTGGGTCGGAAGATATGCCGCGCCAGAATGGACCAAGCCAGTTGATGATTTGGTTGAAAGGGACAAGGCTGAACTGAACTTAGATGACTGGGTTTGGCGATGCGTAGAGGAACAGGGAGTGTGGGAAAAGAAGGTCTACGGTTTCCCATTCATCACCGCTGTCCACGCATGCGCGTATAGAACAGACATATTTGAAGAGTTTGGTTTAACGGAGAAGAACTTGGAGACTTGGGATGACCTCTACGAAACTTGCAAGCTTCTGCAGCCAGAGCTGAAGAAGAGAAAAATGTATCCGCTGACGTTCATGGGCAAGAGAGGTGTGCAGTGTACGTGTAACTTCTTCAACTTCATTGGGTCTTATGGTGGACAAGTATATAGTGGCCATGCGTCAGGTCCTGTAACTTATGAACCGCAGATCAATAGCCCTGAGGTCCTTAAGGGACTCGAGATGTTGGTTAAGTTGAAGGGAGTCGCGGATCCCAGTGTCGTAGACTACGACTGGGATGAGTGCATGTCAGCATTTGCTTCTGGGAGAGACGCTATAAACCTGCAATGGACGAATGCTTATCCAAAAGTTCTTGAGACAGCGGCGACGGAGGTTAAAGGCAATTGGAACGCCACATTTACGCCGGGAGTTAAACAATCAGATGGAACGGTAAAGCATACACCATGTTTCGGCGGTTGGTCGTTGCAGATACCCGCGGATTCGAAGCACAGGGAGGAAGCATGGAAGTTTATGAAGTGGGCTACCACCCCAGAGATGGATCTGCGCTTGGTGCCGTATCAAGACCCCGGCAGGAAGTCAGCCTTTACGAATCCTGAGTCGGTAAAGAGGTTCTTCTACTTTCCACTTACAATGAAGTCGTTGGGCATGGGATTCGGTAGACCAAGAATACCGCCGTGGCCTGAGATGTCCGATGCAATGGGCATGGAGGTCAACGCGGCATTGACCGGATTGAAGTCTCCGAAGAAAGCGCTGGACGACCTGCAAGCTAAATACTTAGACATACTCAAGAAATCGGGTTTCTATAAAGGATAGAAGCCCACCACTTCCTTTTTTAACTTCCCCCTTTTTCTGGTATGAGAGAAGCGATAAAGGTAATGCCTGACATGAAGAGAAGTTTACGGACAGTTTTTTCGAGGCATGCTCCGTATTTCTTCCTCATGCCCGCCGTGATTCATCTACTCGCTGTCGGAATATTCCCGCTGATCTATTCCTTTTGGATAAGCCTTAATTCATATGAATTGATTGTGAAAGGCGGTTTCGTCTCATTCGAGGGCTTAGGAAACTATGTCGACGCGCTTCTTTCACCCGAATTTCAAAACTCCGCCTTCCTCACTATAATCTTCGTTTGTCTCGCTGTCGGCGCCGAGTTCGTCCTCGGACTCGGACTCGCCCTGCTCCTGAATAAAGAGTTCAGAGGAGTGAACTTTCTCAGAGCAATTATTGTCATGCCGTTGTGTATGACGCCTGTCTCTGTAGGACTCATGGGAAAACTCCTCTTTGAGAGCAGAGATTTCGGGATAGTTAACTATATCCTACGTTTTTTCGGGATAGCTCCTACCATTTGGCTTCAGGATCCAATATGGTCACTACCTGTAGTGGCCTTGGTGGATATCTGGCAGTGGACTCCATTTATGGCGCTTGTCTTCTTGGCAGGTCTTCACGTTCTGCCCACGGAACCCTTCGAATCAGCTAAGGTAGATGGGGCATCTCGCTGGCAGACACTACGCTACATAACCATGCCGATGCTGAGGTCTCTAGCTCTGACGGCATTCCTGATAAGGCTAATGGATGCCACAAAAACCTTTGACATATTATATGTGATGACTGGGGGAGGCCCGGGCAATAGGACAGAGGTCTTGAGCCTGCACATATACTTAACCAGTTTCAAATGGATGCACATAGGGTATGCGACAGCTATGTCGTTTATTGTTCTCTTGGCCATAATAATAACTTCAATGGCCCTAAGTAGGAGAGCTAAGATCTAGGTGAGATGATATTGCAGACACACAAGCGAAAACTTAAGCTCGAAACTGTAGGTATTTACGGCATTTCATTGATAGTAGCGGTGATCGTTCTGTTCCCTATTTATTGGATGGTAGCGACATCTTTCAAGCCGCGGGTACTGATATTCGCTGAAAATCCAGTTTTCGTGTTCAAACCTACACTCGATGCTTATCTATATCTCTTCGCAGGTGGAGAAAATTTTGGGCAATACATAATCAATAGCGCTATAATAGCGACTGGTAGCGCATCTTTGTCTCTCATACTCGGCTGTCTAGCAGGATACGGTATAGCAAGGTTCCAATTCAAGGGAAGAAACAATATCGCCTTCTGGATTCTCTCTCAAAGAATGATGCCCCCTATAGCCGTCGCCATACCTTTATTCATTTTGTGGGGGGTCGTTGGGCTGTCAGACACTCTCCCCGGTTTGATAATAGCACATACAGCTTTCAACGTTCCTTTCGCGGTCTTCTCAATGGGAAGCTATTTCCAGGAGATACCTGCTGATGTTGATGAGCAAGGGATGATCGACGGACTATCGAGGCTCGGCGCGTTTCTGAGAATCTCCTTTCCTCTAGCGGCACCTGGAGTCATCGCGACCAGTATACTCCTCTTCATCCTCTCATGGAATGAGTTTCTACTCGGGCTGGTTCTCGCTGGAATGAATGCGAGACCGGCAACGGTGGCTACAACAGTCTTCCTTCCAACATCAGCCAGAGAGACTATGTGGGGAGAAGCGAGCGCTTCAGGGGTTCTCCTTATGGCTCCGGTTTTGATATTTGCACTACTACTTAGAAAATATTTAATCAGAGGATTAACGCTGGGCGCTGTCAGAGGATAGAGCTGAAACTGCCTACCTTGACTCTGGCTCTTCTTGGCGAAGGAGGGAGGGTGTCGAAAAGATTATATTTCGCAAGAAATCTCGAAATATATATTTTTGTCAGCCGAGAAACGCATTCTGTATCATTGCCAAGCCTGAAGAGATGGCTGAGGAAGAGTGATCAGGTTGGGTCAGGGTTCTACGGTGGCTCTGCGGCGGTTGAGATGCCATAATATGACATTGTTCAGAGATGCTCTACCCAAGGTCCTTAAAAACATATCGAGAAGCCCTTTGTACTGAAGAGCTCTTGCATAGAGGACCCTGCCTGTACATTCCCCAATCGGTACACACCTCATCTCGATATATCTGGCTACCCAGGATTTGTTTCACGCGTGAAACGAGAAAGTGAAGCTTTCGATGTCACAAGGAAAAGTTAACTTTTCAGACTTTTTCAAAAAGTTAACTTTTCTCAACATAGGCACTACTAGGTCCCATTTGATTTGGTTCTGCCAACCTAGAGGTATCAAGATTCCCTCAGGTTCATTTGGACCTGTGAGTCGGAGTCTCGAGATCGAAATAATGGATTCCTCAAACAATCCATTATTATCGCTTCAAGAAAGATGTCTTCTGGTCGGATGTAGATCGCATAGCCAAAACTGTTTGCATTAGCCCTGAAAAAGGAAGCAACCAACGGATCCTCAAGGTGTCCAGCAAGCTCCTCGCAATGTTGTCCATACTGCCCAAAGACAAGGTGAAAGTGTTTCGAGGTTACTCATTGCGAGGCTTCACCAGATTATTCCGACGGCAATGGAGAAGAATAGCTCAGAAGCTTGGAAACCCACGGATCGCACAAATCCACTTCTATACGCTGAGGCATTGGAAGGCAACTATGGAATACCATAGGACGAAGGGTATCCTTCACGTAATGAAGATACTAGGTTACAGGAACATCAAGAACACGTTGATCTACACTCAACTCGTCAACTTTGGAAACGAAAGCGAGTTCAAATGTAAAGCAGCTAAAGACGGTGGAAGAAGCCAAGGAGCTCATAGAATAAGGCTTTGAATATGTCTGCGCCGTCGAGGATGCCAAGCTCTTTAGAAAACGCATATAGTCTGTGGATTCATCCTTTGGAGCCGGGTGTGGGAGTCGAACCCACGTCCTGCGGGTCTCCACAGGATTTTCTGCAGCCCGCCGCCTGAACCGTTCGGCCTTCGGTGGCGTCTAAGCCAACCCCGGCCTTTTTCGCCCGGCTATCGCTTCGGATAAAATTCTTAAAGGGACATATGACTGTTACGGAAAGCATTCTCTTAGGCTATTTCTCTGGTTTGAGGCATATGCTGCAGCCTAAGGGAACTGATGACAAGTCTCTATGGAGGCTGCAGATAGATTCTTCCATCCTTATGACTGCGCACAGTTTGCAGAATGTTACGATAGCTTCTATCGGAGAGAATCTGCCAGTCGCGATTCGTTCCGCCATCTTGCTTGCTGTCGACTCTATTTCAGGCATAGACTCCAGTTCCCTGAGCATTCTATCTCCACGTTTCGAGCCTAGGTACTGACTTATTGCAGCTTGTGTCGTGCTCAGCTTCTTGGCCGCTGCGACTTGAGATAGATTATGTTTAGTGATCAATTTCTTCGCAATGAGTGATCTGAACGCTGGTAGAATATCTCGAACTACGAGTTCGCATGGTGGGCGCATGGTCCATCGGTACCACTATAACACTGTTAATTACTTAATAAGTTGTATCTATTCCCAAGGTCGTTAATGTTTCCTTGTAGACTTGTAGTGCATCCTCCTCGCTCTTAACATTCTTTACGAGCATTCTTCCAGACTTGAATAGGCTAACCTCCTTGTCGTCTAGATACTTGAATACGACCACGATCGAAGATTTCAGAATAATCGCGAAACGTTCACCCAGCACATCTTTCGCTCTTTCAAGATCGAGATCGATTGGGGATTGAGGGTTGATGTTGACCGTATTCCTTCCGCAAAGCCAAGCCAGTTTTTCTTCCATTTTGAGGGCTTTTGAAGCTTGACTTCCGCATACGGTGCAGTCGGGTCTCCGATAGATCTCGACCGCGGCAATGTACATGTCTTTGAAGTCGCAGACCAATAGCTTATTCTTCAATGTTTCACCGATCCCGGCTAAAAGTTTTACAGCATCCATTGCTTGGATCGTTCCGACTATTCCGGCGGTCGCCCCTAAGACCCCTCTGACATCGCAAGTTGGCATATTCTGATCATTCAAGTTTGGAAGAACACATTCTAGGCATGGTGTCCCTGGAGGATGAAAGACCGAGACGTTTCCTTCGAAGCCTATTGCGCCCCCGAAGATGAATGGCACATTATTTCTGACGCATGCTCTACTTACGATGTACCTTGTTCGCATATTGTCTAGGCCGTCGACAACGCAGTCCATTCCGCGTACGATCTCATCAACATTGTCTTCTCTCAAATTCTCTGGACGTGGATCCACCTTGACTTCTGGATTAGTCTCTCGGATTCTGTCCGCTGCGGCTTCAACCTTCGGGTATTTCAAGTCTCTCAGAGTGTAAAGTATCTGCCTATGTAGATTATTCATTTCTACAGTATCTTGATCCAAGAGGCGCAGATATCCTACCCCCGCAAGCGCAAGATACAAAGTTGAAGCGCTTCCAAGTCCTCCTAGGCCGATAACCGCAACTTTCGATCGTCTAAGCCTATCTTGCCCCTCTACTCCTAACTCTGTCAGAACGGTCTGTCTCAGATAGAACTCGTGAGCATCGAAGCTGTAGCTGGTTGACAACGATATTCTCCTCAAGCAAATACGAGTAAGAATAGATTATAAATTCGACCTTACTTGACGATTGAGCCGTGGTTGAGCGTTAGGAGTAGAAGCTAGTTCTTCGCTGTCCGAGCGATCTCGTCGATCAACTCGATAAGTTTGTCGACTTCCTGCACAGTGTTGTACAGATATACTGAAGCTCTGACCGTTCCTTCTCCTAGACCTAGCACATCTTTCACCAAAGGCATACAACAGTGGTATCCAGATCTAACCATAATATTACCTGAAATGTCTAATGCCAAGGCTACGTCGTGAGGGTTAACTTGAGCAATGTTGAATGACACTATGCCCGTTCTATGATCAGGTTTAGTTGGCCCGTAGACTTCAACTCGGTCTATGGCTTGAAGTCCTTTGCAGATCCTGTTTGCGAGTTCTCTCTCATGCGCTGCGATCTTCTCTAGGCCTTCCCGACGTAGGTATTCTGCTGCCTCGCCAAGCCCGATTGCTTCAGCTATGGGCGGCGTTCCTGATTCAAAGCGTCCCGGGCTCTCCGCAAGCTTGTACTGCTCTTGAGTCACGTCTTTGATACCCCCTCCCCCTATCGACTGTGGCTCTACCTCGCTCTCCAGTTCTTCTCGCATGTAGAGCACGCCTATCCCTGTTGGTCCGAGCATCTTGTGTCCTGAGAAGGCTAGGAAGTCGCATCCGATTCTGTTTACGTCGACGGCCAGATGTGGAACCGATTGCGCGCCGTCTACAAGTAAGAGGCTTCCGTGGCTGTGAACTATCCGAGCAACTTCCTCGACAGGTGCAATAGCACCGAGAACATTGGAGACATGTGTTAACGCCACCAGTCTGGTTCGTTTGTCGATAACTGATTCAAAGTCTGAGAGATTGAGTGTTCCTTCTCTATTAGGTCTTAGGGCCACTAGGTCTATGCCTCTTTGTTGATTCAGCCTTTGCCACGGTATTAGGTTGGAGTGATGTTCCATTAGCGTCGTTACTATCTTGTCGCCTTTCCTCCATTCGATTCCGTTCGCGATCAAGTTTATGCTTTCAGTCGTGTTCTTTGTGAAGACTACTTCGTTCTCTCGCCTCGCGTTTATCAGTTTCGCTATCTTCAATCTCGCTTTGCTATATTCTTCGCTGGCCTTCTGGGAGAGCCTATGTATTCCTCTCTCTACATTTGCTCGATACTCGTGGTAGTACTCCACTGTCTTCCGGACTACAGGTTCCGGCGTCAGGCTCGTCGCTGCATTGTCCAGATAGATTACTCCAGTCTCCAAGATAGGGAAGTCTCTTCGAATCTCTTCTACATTGAGCATGGTGTTGGTTCGCCTATCTGCTGCGCATGGCTAGTGACTGTGAGGTTTAGCTTCTAACTCTTTCTTCCATCTCTCTGTCTCTATCGGTCTACCCCATAGCGGAGATATAGCTCTAAGCTTCTTCACCGTTTCAGGCAGGACCTGAAGTGCATACTCTACGTCTTCTTTCGTATTCTCTCTTCCTAGCGTCAGACGTAGGGACCCGTGTGCTTGAACTTCGTCGAGCCCTATAGCCATCAAGACATGCGACGGGAGCAACTTCTTTGAGCTGCACGCTGAGCCTGTTGATGCTGCTATCCCTTTCTCGTCTAGGTTAAGGATCAAGGCTTCACCTTCAATTCCTGTGAACCTAAAGTGCGCGTTGTTCGGCAGTCTTTTCGTCGGGTGACCATTCAAGTACGATTCTTCTATGTTACTCAATGTTGCCTTTATGAGGTGATCCCGGAGGTTGGTCAAATGTGCAGTATCTTCGCTCATTCTTCTCTCAGCCAGTTCTGCTGCTTTGCCTAAACCCACGATTCCCGGAATATTCTCGGTGCTCGATCTGAGTCCTCTCTCGTGGCCTCCGCCATGTATTATCGGCTCCAAGCGTGTGCCTTTCTTTATGTATAGAGACCCTATCCCTTTCGGCCCGTAGATCTTGTGAGCTGAGATTGAAAGGAGGTCTATACCTATTTCTTTCACGTCTGTCAGAATCTTTCCAGTCGATTGTACTGCGTCTGAGTGTAAGATTATGTTCTTCGTCCCGGCGATTTCCGCTATCTCTTCTATTGGTTCTATAGTTCCTATCTCGTTGTTCGCGTGCATTATCGTGATTAGTATTGTTCTCTCCGTGACCGCCTTCTTTAAGGACTCCAGTTCTATTAGGCCGTTCTTGTCGACTGGTATGTATGAGACTTTGAACCCTTGTTTTTCCAGACTTCTGCATGTTTCTAGGACTGCTGGATGCTCTATGGTGCTTGTTATTATGTGGTCTCCTCTGCTCCTGTTCGCGTAGGCTACGCCTTTTATAGCTATGTTGTCGGACTCCGTTCCTCCGGCTGTGAAGATTATCTCTTCAGGATGCGCGTTGATGAGTCGTGCAACTCGGCTTCGTGCTTCCTCCATCGCATTGTGGGCTTCTCTTCCGAAACTGTGGAGGCTAGATGCGTTCCCGTAGATCTCTGTGAAGTAAGGCACCATCGCCTCCACGACTTCGGGGTCAACTGGCGTTGTAGCCGCGTGATCCATGTAGACTCTCCTCTGAAACGTCATGGCTGCTTCTTCCCTCTCTGTTATCTGGTTGGTTTACTAGTTATAACGTAGTTATATCTTCTTTCCCTTTCAATTGGATTTCAATGTTCGCAAGAAATTGTCAGAAAGGACTAGCCGCTGATGGTTTGCCGGAGGCGTGAAACATATAATCATCCTGTTTTACTAGATAGTGGAGCGTCACTTGGTGTGCGTCAATGAAGAGAGTCTATGCTTCGATCGCTTTGATGTTTGGTCTCACGATGCTTTCAATCAGTATCTATCTCGGCGAATTTGCGTTGATCTTGAAGTTACTCTCCTCCTTCACATATACTCTTCCTTGAGGTGTTTCTTTGGGTAGAATGAAGATCTGGCCTTTCAGGTTCGCTGTTCAATTCTTGTTCTTTCTACTGTTCAACGCCTTAATCTTCACGCTTGTCTATCCTTACCTTGAGCTAGACCGCATTGGCTATAGTTGGCCTGTACTCTCCAGTTTGAACTCTCCTTTCAGTTTTATGGTGGGTTCTTTCGATCTTGTTCAATTCATGCTTTCGAGGTCTGAGTTTCCTTGGTTCGCTTTAGCTTCTATATTCATTGTTGGCGCTCTGTTCGGGAGGCTTGTCTGCGGCTGGGTGTGTCCTTTCGGGTTTCTTCAGTATCTTATTTCTACCCTTAGGAGCAGTCACGTTAAAGTCTCACCTAAGACTCACGATCAGTTCAAGTCTTTGAAGCTCTTCATTCTAGCTTTGACTCTGTTGATCAGTGGATCTCTGTTCCTAGCGCTTGAGTTCGGGATCGGCAAGGATTACAGCGAGGCTCTTGGCGTTTTTGCGGGAGGACCTTTCTTGGCTATATCGCCAGACGGAACGCTCTTCGGAACTATCCCAATGTTCTTGATGGATGGAGGCAGTTTGCTTTTGAAAGCCTCTGAGGTTTTCTCAAGTTACGATGCTTTCGTCAAGTGGATCTGGAGTGTACCCGGTAACCTTGTTTTGAGTTTCATTCTCTTGGCTATCTCTTTCTATGGAGGTTATATGATCCCTTTGTTCTGGTGCCGTTATCTTTGTCCTCTGGGCGGTTTTCTAGGGATCTTCGGTAGGTTCAGCTTCCTCGGGATGAAGCGTGACCCTGTGAAATGCATTAAGAAGTGCCCTGACTGCATTAGGAGCTGTCCTATGCAGGTTAGGATTCTTGACCTCCCTTGGGAGAAGTTTAATGATCAAGAGTGTATCTTCTGTCTGGACTGCGTTGAGGCTTGCCCACACGGCGCACTGGGATTGAAGTTTCCTTAAGCTACTTCAAAGCTTTCCGAACGAAGGCTACTAAGTATAGTTGCGGAGTCAGTACAAGGCAATTTGAACCCGAGGCGGTGACCTTACGACTTCGATGTTGTGCATAGTAGTTTTATTACTGTAGTACACACGTTAATACGCTAATGTCAATCTTGCGTCGAGAATCTGTCATAATATTGAATTGAGTGAATCGCGTTGGCTGATTTGAGACCGGCAGTTCATATTGCGCGTGGCGCTTCCTTCCTCTTCATTCAAAACATAGTCACATCGATAGTTGGGATTGTCGGTTTGGGCATCATTGCTCGCTTGATGACGAAGACCGAGATGGGTGTCTATGCTACGTTGAGCTTGGTCTTCGCTCTTGCGCAAATAGGCGCCAGCTTCGCTTTTCCAAGCGCGGCGGTCAAGTTTATCGCCGAATTGAAGGGGCAGAATGACCAAAGAGGGACAGCTGGTGTTGCTTTTCAGATCTTACGTTTCAGCGGTGTTGCATCGATCCTTTTCGGATCTCTCGTCTTCTTGTTTTCAACTCAGATCTCCTACCTGTTGACCAGGACGACTGGATATGTCGAGGTCTTCAAGATCTTGGCCTTAGACTTGGCGTTTGCAGGGGTTCTTCCAAGTCTGAATGGTATTATGATAGGTTTGAAAAAGATGAAAGAGTTGGCTGGATTGAATATTGTAGCATATATCATCAGCAAGGTTCTTTCAATCGTTTTCTTGCTTGTTAATCTTGGTTTATGGGGGGTTATTCTCGGCTGGTTGATCGGTGACGTGTGGGCCTTCTTGCTGTTTTCTCGTTACATAGTAAGGAGCTGTGGAATGCCGAGTTTCGGTTTCAGTTTGAAGCGCATACTGGGTTTCTCTTGGCCAATCTGTCTCTCCTCTTGGGTGGGTTTCGGCTACAATTGGTTTGACCGAGCTCTTCTCATTGCTTATGTTCCTCTCGCCGACGTAGGTGTCTACAATGTTGCAGTCACCGCTTTCGGAGTAATGGCTACGATTCCCGTCGCGATCTCGACGGCTTTGTTTCCTCAGTACTCTGAGTTAGAGGGTAGGGACGGAATGCAGAGTTTGAAGAAAGCCGTTAGGACTGCTTCGCGGTATGTATGTTACGCCGTCGTTCCTTTGGCTGTAGGTTTGGCCGCGACAGCTCGTCCAGCGATCTCTTTGTTCGCCGGCAGAGCCTATGAGACGGGCGCTATTCCATTGGCAATACTGAGTCTGTTCGGCGCAGTTACTTGTATTGGTGCTGCTCTAAGCGATATATTCTCGATTGCTGAGAGGACGAAGGTTTCTGCTTTACTGACTTTGATCGGTGTTTCAATTAGCATTTTTCTTGGTTTTCTCCTTGTGCCTTCAATTGGAGTTCTTGGAGCCGCTATTCTCCGAGGCGTCGCAATGGTCCTGGGCTTGGTATTGATGCTGGCAGCTTTGAAGCAGATGAGACTCTTTGCAGTTGGTTTCGACCTTGAAGCTTTATGGAAGAGTTGGGTTGCCAGTTCGGTTATGGCTGTTGCTGTTCTCGGTTCTCAGTTTCTCCTTTATAGCAAGTATTTTCTTCCTCTTTATGTCCTTGTTGGAGGCGCCGTTTACTTGATCGCGTTGAGGTTCTTGAGAGCTTTGAACACGCATGACATGAATTTAGTCAAGGCTATCGTCGGTAAGAGGTTTGAGCGAATGGTCGACCGGGTGAAGCCCCTCCTCATTTCGTGACAATCGGTTTCGTGTATGTAGATACATAGCGGACCATTCGAGGGTAGTAGAAGGTTAAGAAAGGATGAAAGATCAAGAGAACAAGACTCTTGTTTACGATCGAAGACACACCTATATTGACTGAGGCTATGGGCGTTGGCAGAAGTCGACGTAGTGTTGATAACTAAGAATTCAGCTAAACCTTTTCTGAAGAAGTGCCTTGATAGCGTCTACCAGAACGTCCCGGTCCGTAAGCTTTTCGTCGTAGACGCTTTCAGTTCTGACGAGACTTTAGACATAGTTCGAAGTTACCCGAACGTTGTGGTTGCGCAGAATAGAGGCAATAGAGCGGTTGCTAGGCAGATTGGTATAGAAAAGGCTGAAACGGAATGGCATCTACATGTAGATTCTGATGTGATCTTATCTGAAAATTGGTTCTATGAGGCCAGAAAGTTCATGGGAGAAAATGTTGGCGCGATTTGGGGGCTCGATATACCGATCAACCCGCATGTCTATAATCGCGTGAAGGTGATGAAATACGTGCGGAGAATGAGTTTAGAAGATTTGATGATTCGGAATGCTTCAATTAGAGGCGGAATGCATGACACACTTCTAAGAACGAGTCTCGTGAAGCAGATGAAAATTCCTGAGGATCTTCACATTTACGAGGATTGGTTTATTAAGAAGTGCATTGAAGGCAGAGGCTACAAATGGATCTCCACGAAGAACCCTTGTTGTTTTCACTATAACACTCCAAGGTTCGATCTTCAATTCGGGTATGAACTAGCTAGGCTTCAAAAGAAGTATCAAAGACAGAGCTTCCTCGTCACGTCAAGGAATTTTGCATTAGCTGTACCGAAAGCTTTAGCCATACTTGTGACCTCTGGAGACTGGGTAGCGTTTTCAGATCAGTTGAAGCAGTATTACTACAATTTTGTAGGACGACTGAAGGTTGAATTTGAAAGATGAGACTTGATAATTATGTGGGCAAAAAATGATTCAGCGATTCTTTTTTCAATCCTTTTCGAGCTTTCCTCACAGCATTGGATAGCCGTCGCCATCAAATCGTCGTATATTATCCACTTATTAGATTTGCCGTGCCAAAAAGATACTTGAATCGGGATCATAGATGCAACCTCTAGTTTCAGTAATAATTCCGGTGTACAATTCTGCCAGAACGATCAGTCGATGCATAAGGAGCGTGTGCGATCAAAGTTTTCGAAACTGGGAGATTATTGTGGTTGACAGCGACAGCTTGGATGACACTGAGAACCTGGTCAAAGAATGGTGTAATAAACTGGGTGATAAATGTCACTACTACAAGATACGACATCGTTTCCAAGCTTCCAAGAGAAATTTCGGGGCAAGAATGGCAAAGGGAGCGTATCTATTCCTACTTGATAGTGATGAGTACATGTCTGAAAACGTGTTGGAAAGTTGTTTGAGACATGCTCAAGAAGGTTACGGGGCCTGTAGCATTCGGACTGAACGCAACTGGGCATCAGGCTACTTGGCGGTCAGTCGACATCACATCGCAAACTGCTGCTACGAGCCCACTTATTTACTTACTTCGTTACCAAAATTCATACTTAAAACTCAATATTGGAAGCTTGGCGGACAAGATGAAAAGCTCAATTATGTAGAAGATGCTGATTTCGGGTACAAATTCTACTTATCAGGAGGCAAAATATTCTATGTAACTGACGGTTTCCTCCTCCACGATGAAAATGTCGATCTCCGATGGGTAGTTTATAAACCGTTTTTCGCAACTCGCGCGCGGCGCGATTTGATCGCCAGATGGAAAGGCGTGCCAGAGCTGTCGCCGAGAAAAAGACTTGGTAACTACGGACGTATGCTCCGATTCCTTCTGAAGCAACCTAAGTTCGTCTTCGGTTTCGGTTTTTTGCTTACAGCGCGCTTTCTAACTAGAAGAATCGCGCGGTCTATAGAAACGAAGAGATCATCATTATGACCTAGGGTGTATTCGGTGGATCAAACGAAGTTGAAAAACTGATCTAAACTTTGATTTGTCATGTCTTTGAATTCTTCGATCAATAGCCTCGTCCTGTCATGACAATTGACCTACGACCAGCAGCACCGCTGAAATTAAGAAAGCCAAGAGGAAAATCGGGATGTACCACATGGCCAAGCCAGAGATCAAGAAAATGAAAAGGGTTAGAACGTCTAGCCAATCGTTCCTTGTGTTGGGGATCAACCCAAGATTGAAACCGGCTTTATGAAGTATGTATGCGAAGCCAAGTATATTGGCTGCGATGAGTAGAACGTTGAAGAAGGTGGCTGGGAGCAATGCGCCTCCGATGGGTTTGGCTGTTTCTCCGAAAGGCACAGGCATTCCTCTATAGAACAACGGAAACAGCTCAATCGCTACGATCAAGTCCAAGCAGAGAATTCCGACAGTGCTTAAGATGATGATTAAATGAGCCTTCTTGATATGCTATCCCATCCAGATATTCTTCAGCACTATCGAAGCCACTTGCAAATAAAAATCTACCGCCTCACAAACGCACGCTATGAAGTAATGAGAAGAACAAACAGCCGGTAAGCTTTGAGCAGGTCTTATGCGACTTCCACCACGCCTAAAGGCCGTAGGTTTCTGAGCGCACTGGCTTCAGAAATTAAATCTCCCCAGCTTTCAAACCCTTTTCGCGCGTCAAAAGGTGCAGAGGAAGTTGGACCAGTCAGGTTACCAAGTCTTCCAGAAACCCTGTCCAACTGACGGGGTCTTGAGAATGGATGTTTGAGTATTGGGTCAAGTAAAATCCCATGATCACCCCTGCCGCAACTGAAAGGGAGGCAAACAAGAATGTAAGTCGATTGTCTCTGAATGGAGAATCGGAAAACGCTATGACTAGAGGGGCGATCGGCAGTAGATATCTGGCAAAATGATCTATTGAAACAGCGACTCCCCAGCTCATTGATAAGATTGTGTAGTAACCTAGATGTACGATACAATACAGAATGACAAATGCAGCAATTAGATCAGTTGGGCGTGAAAAGCTTCTTCTGATTTTTGGAAAGAGAAATATTGCAGTGTAACCCAGCAAAAGCGATACTCCTGCCACCGCCTTGTAGACCATGTTTCTCAAGAGCAACAGATCCAGACGGAAGGCTATAGTCCCAGTTTTTGCAAAAAGATAGCCAATAGAATATGTTTCAGTGGTAAGATACTCGCCAAAAATAAGCCCGTTCAATACCCAGTAGACGACCACGAAGAGGGCGGGCGCCAAATAAGACGCGATATTATGTCGACCCATTCCTCTCTTAATCATGTAGAGCGTGACGAAGGGAAAGATAAGTACTCCCGGATACCTTGAAAGATATGCCAAAGGAGGAGAATACTCCTGCAAGAAACGCATCCATTCTTGAAACTTCTTCTTTTGATATGATCAAGAACGTAATGACCAAAAACGCCGTAAAGAGAGTCTCGGTCATGTGTTTGGCTGAGAGCCAAATCAGCAAAGGATTACTTGCGATGAGAACAGAAGAAAGTGCTGCCCTAGTTGGCGACTTGAACTGCTCAAGCGATAGATAATAGACCAGCACTGTTATGAGTAAAGTCGCTACAAGTGGCACTGCAACGAAGGATTGTTTGGCAATCCCGAATACCTTAAGAGGTATTGCCGTAAGGATCGACAGTAGTGGATAGGTCCTAGGAAACGCCTGACCCTTATAGAAGAGGTAACTTTGAATCGCGTAACTCCTCTCATCGATTATCGTGTTTACGTTGAGATGGTATGAAACGATGAACGTCAATGTAGAGATCATCAACGGGAGAATGAGTAGGGGCTCAAACAACTTACTAATAGCATTTCTACCATTCAAGTGCATAGAATTCTCTATTCTGGAAGTGGGACTCATATTTTACACCACTACATATCGATGACTTTTGACGATCAATTATAAATTGTCATCGACGCCTTTGACCATAAACTTGACCGAGACGTTGCTGGGAGCCTCGGCGGGATGCCTTTATCTTCGATTCGGACGATTAGAGATAATTCTTTATGTTAATTATGTTTCCTGTAATAGAGTTAGGTTGCGGGTGGAAGTGGGAAAGCGTATGTTTGACGTTTGGTTCTGGTTGCCTATTGTATTGATAATCGTTATTGGGACGATCGGCGGCCTCTTGTTTAAGTATGGAACGAATGCGTTTGGTTCGATATCGCTTGAGCGTATGCTTGAGATTCAATTATCATCGAGGACATTCCTCTACTTGGGGATGATGTTGACAGGTGTGTTGCTGATAGTTTTCAGTGGCTATAGTCTTAGAGGCGAGTTCTTTGCGATGAGGTTCCTCTTCTCACCTTTGATTTTCTGCGCTCTAATAGCCTTGTTCATCTCCCGTCTATTGATCGGTGTTCCTTTGTCGGTGACTGGGCTGGGGAGATTGACGATCATATTGACGACTCTGGGCGCTGTCGCGACGGTGATTGCGAGCGCTATAGTGTTTAAGGAGAGCTATCCTCCTCGAGTTGCCTTGGGCATCGCGCTAGGCATAGCTGCCATCGCCTTGATAGGCGAAGCATAAGAAATGGATCTCCGAAACCACCTTCTCTTTAGATCCTCTTTCAGATTTTGCTCGGCGTCTCCTATGCCTATGCAAGTGAGGTCTCACAGGACTAGTTTGAGGCCTTTCGGAAGGTTATCTTCAGAGCTGACGACCCTCGCCTTCATCCCTATTAGGCTGTTGATGATTCGTTTAATAAGGCTTGAAGTTAGCTGAATGATTCTTTGTTGCTTGGGTAGTCGAAACCGTTTTCTAATCCGGAAGTTGACTATAATGGACTATATGGGTTGATGCTGCCTTGGAGGTTGTAGTTACTTCAGCTCCGGGTCGTGCCTGTCTTTTTGGAGTGTGAGGTTCGGCTTAGCTGCCGCTTCACCCAAAAATCATATGGATTGGAATTGGGGCCCGGTCATACCTTATGCGACTGAAGCTTTTAGAAGCTACGCCAAAATTAGGTTGAAGACTGATGATAAGGTTTCTGTGAGGTCTTACGAGCCCTATAATGTTGAAGATAGGTATGGCTTGAAGGATCCTCTGACTTATCAAGGCGGAGATTTGGATTACGTTCGAGCTGTGATTAACACCTTCAGGAAGATGAAATACAGCCTTCAAGGTATGGATATTGAGTTAAAGACGACTATCCCAGTTGGAACGGGTCTGTCGTCTTCCGCAGCCCTCTGCGTTTCTGTAGCTCATGCAGTAAGTCTTGCTTCCGGGTTTAAGTTAGGTCCTGTTGAGCTGGCGAATATCGCGTATGTGGCTGAGGCTAAAGAGATTAAGACTGGTTGTGGCCAGATGGACCCACATTCATCAGCACAAGGCAGCCTATGCTATATCGATTGCTCTACTGAGCCTCCTAGGAAGATAGAGCGCTTAGAGCTGAAGAAGCCTTTCCCCATTGTTATAGGCGATACTGGTGTTCCTAGGAAGGCGAGTAGGGTTCTTCATTGGCTTGGCAGGAAGGTGAGGGAGAAGGACCCGGATATGCTTGAGGGCGTTAGAAAGATAATTGGTCTTGTGAATGAGGCTTGGCGCGAACTGAAAAAGCCTGACTGGAGCCCTCAAAGGATAGGCGGATACATGAATGAGAACCAGAGGCTTCTCAGAGAGTATCTTCGTTTTTCAACCTTCGAGATTGAAGAGTTGATCTATGCCGCCTTGAAGGCTGGGGCTTTGGGTGCGAAGCTTACGGGTGCTGGAGGCGGAGGATGCATAATAGTCTTTACGAGTCTTGAGGATCAATCGAAGGTTGCGAAGTCAATTGAAGACGCTGGTGGAAGGGCTTATCTAACAGATATCGCAAATGAGGGCGCTCGAATTGAAGACAATCAAGTTTTCGGTGATATCAGATACCCCTTCGGACACATCTAAATCTCATCCGAGTCTATCTCTCAGAAGCCGGATATTCTTGGTTATAGCTTCGTATGGCGCGTCGATTTCTAGGACGACCGGGATTAGCGGTCTTGTTTCAAGCGTCTCCTCTAGTTTTCTGATTATGCGTTGATTCACTTTGTTCTTGAGATAGCCGCTATGATCCCATGGCGGTTGGCCTCCGGGCTTGAGGAAGCTTATGTGTATCTCTTTGATGTCCAGATTGTCTATATCGAGTTCGTCCAGTTTCCTCTTGAGGAAGAGCTCATAGTTGACTGCTGCGTGTCCTAGGTCGAGGAGGAGTGGAAAGATCTTGTTGATCTCTTTCAGCTCATTATCTGTCATGCCCAGTGCCGGAGACTCTTCGTTCCAGCCATAAATGTTCTCGATGATTATCTTTTCAATGGCGGTAAGCTTCTTACGGAAGATCTTGAGGTTCTCTATTCCTTCTTCAACCCCTATTCTATCTGTTACCTTGAATTCTTTCGGCCCGGGAATTTCTCCTAAGAGTCCTGCGTGGACGCTGTAGAGTTGATAGTTCATTCCGATAGCTTTCGCTCGATGCATCATTCTTGTGGCCATCTTTGCTGCTTCTATCGGTCGCTTGCAGGGGTTTAGCATAAAGTTTCTTTCTGAATTCTTCAGGAAAGGTAGACAATGGATTGTTCTGAAGGGTAATCTTCCAAGTTGATTAAGCATTTTCTTGGCATCTGTCATAGCTGAGATGCCTAGCTCAAGGAAGTCGACTTCATGTTTCTTGTTCAGTTTCTGCAGGTCGAGCAGACTATGTTTAGTAGTGGAGATTCCTAACTTCAAGGATTATATGACTCCTTCTCGTCGCGATATGCAGAGGCTTCTTTACAGAGGCCTATTTGTACCATGTTCTAGGTCAGGCAAGGTCTATCTTATCGCATGCTAGTTGTGGAGAATCTCCTACATCTGCGAGGTCTCATCCATTTCGCCGATTTAGCTAAGTTCTCTTTTAAGCTGACTTCACCTTCTCATATGTTCACGTAGGTCATGTCTCCGAGAACTAGTTTGAGGCCTTTCGGTACATTATCTTCAGTACTGATGACCTTCGCTCTTGTTCCGATTAGGCTGTCGATTATCCGTTTGCCGCAGTCTATGTAGGCGCTCTCCATCACTATCGAGTTTTCAATCTCGCTATTTCTAATAGTCACGTCGTTCCCTATCGATGTGTACGGTCCTATGTATGTGTTCGGGCCTATTTCGCAGTGTTCGCCTACAATTGCTGGACCTCTAATCGTTGTTCCAGTGTGGATTTTTGTTTCCTTACTTATTCTGATGTTTCCCACTAGGCTTGCGCCATCCTGTATTATGCCTTCGTTTAGGGGTTGGATCTCTTGGAGGATGAGTTGATTTGCCTCTAAAAGGTCTTCAGGTCTTCCTGTGTCCTTCCACCATCCTTGTACGAATTGAACATCAACTTTACCACCGCTCTCCATGAGGACTTGTATGGCGTCTGTTATCTCAAGCTCTCCACGCCATGAGGGCTTGATCCTCTCGATCGCTTCGAGTATCTTGCGGTTGAAGACGTATACGCCTATTAAGGCCCAGTCGCTTACTGGCTCTTTGGGCTTCTCGACAAGCTTCTTGACTCTTCTGGCCTCGTCGAAGACCACAACACCGTACCTGCTTGGGTCTTTGACTTTAGTGACGCCTATGACGCAGTCGCTTCCCTCCTTCTCGAATATATCGAGTAGAGGTTTGGCTCCTTGCTTCAGCATATTATCGCCTAGGTACATTGTGAAGGGGTCGTCTCCAAGAAAATCTTGGGACGTAGCTATGGCATGTGAAAGCCCCCTAGGCTCAGGCTGATCGATATATGTGATCTCTACGCCGAAACTAGAGCCATCTCCAAGAAGCCCCTTCACATCCTCCCTGACTGGCCCTAATACTACGCCTATCTCCTTTATGCCCGCCTTGACCAAGTGCTCAAGGCCGTAGAGGATCATAGGCTTGTTCGCGATAGGAAGCATGTGTTTGTTACCAGTGAAGGTCAACGGCCTAAGCCTAGTCCCATGCCCACCAGCCAACAAAAGTCCTTTCATGCATTTTCACCATTTCAGCTTCCATGGCGTTGGATGAAGTATCTTACGTGTTGCTAAAGGCTTCCACCACTCTTCGTTACTCGTGTACCAGCGTACAGTACTTTCTAAAGCTTCCGTGAAGTTGTGCTTGGGTTTCCATCCTACTTGCGTTCGGATCTTGGTGGAGTCTAGGCTGTAGCGGACATCGTGGCCAGGTCTATCCTCGACGAACTTGATCAGGTTCTTAGTCTTCCCCATCAAGCCTAGAATAGACTCGACGACTTTCAGATTGGGCATCTCGTTTCCAGCGGATATGTTGTAGATTTCGCCCGGTATACCTTTCTCCATGATTTGGGTCAATGCGTCGCAGTGGTCTTTCACGTAGATCCAATCCCTAATCTGATCTCCCTTCCCGTAAACAGGTATCTGGAGGTTCGAGGCCGCTCGTATGATTGTTTTGGGTATGAGCTTCTCCGGGTGCTGGTAGGGGCCGAAGTTGTTTGTGCATCTGGTTACTGTTACGTTAAGCCCATAGGTTCTATGGTAGGCTAGAGCGAACATATCGGCAGCTGACTTGCTCGCCGCGTAAGGATTCGAAGGCTTGAGTCTATCATCCTCGTTAAATGAGCCTTCAGGGATATCGCCGTAGATCTCGTCTGTTGATACATGGACTATTTTGATTGCTGGGCTGCTTCTCCGCGTTGCCTCAAGAATACTATAGGTTCCTATTGTGTTGCTTTCCATGAAGGGGGCGGGGTTGGCTATGCTTCTATCCACATGTGTTTGAGCGGCGCAATTTATGAGAACGTCGACTTTCTTAATGAGTTTGGATACCAGTTTAAGGTCTGCAATACTTCCTTTGACGAAGTTGTATCTGCGGTCTTTCTTTAATTCCTTCAGATTGGTTGGATTAGAGCCTATGGAGATATTGTCGAGATTTGTAACCTCAACGTCTTTGCGGGTAGAGAGTATGTATCTTATGAAGTTGCTCCCGATGAATCCCATTCCGCCTGTGACGAGAAGCTTCATCTCGCGGAGCCTCCATGGAAACCAGATTCTTCAGCCATGCTTCAGCCCAGGTGTCAACTTCCAGTCGTATGGTATCTTGTCCGTGTCCGCGGCTAGCCTCTCCTCATCAGGCTTCTCGTAGTCGTACAGCTTTGTTGGAAAGTTTATCAGGAGTACGGGCTTCACACCTAAGGCTTTGAAGCCGTGCCAGCATTCGCCAGGGATCTTTAGTAGAGCGAGGTTGTCTTCGCCTATGATGAATTCATTGATCAACCCTTTAGTGGATGATTCTTCTCTATCGTCATAGATGGCAATCTTGGCGGTTCCTTGAATCACGCACATGTAGTCTTCCTGTCTACTTCGAGGATGCCTGTGCCATGCTCTGACTACGCCTGGGAAGGTTGTTGAGAAGTATGCCATGGCGAACTCTTTGAAGATGCTCCAGTCCTTCCTCAGGAGCTCGCATAGGTATCCTCTTTCATCCACGTTCTTCTTCAGTTGCTTCAGCTCGACACCTTCGATAAGCTTCTGCATCTGGCATCTCTCACATTGCCAAGTAGTCTTATCTTATCAATATCAGCTCACAGTTTAATATGAATTAACTATATCTCGGCGCTGGGAGGGCGGTTTGCTTGAAGAAGGTTCTTATTACAGGAGCTAGCGGCCTCTTGGGAAGAAAGTTGGCTAAGGCGCTTTCAGAAGGGTATGAGGTTATTGCGACTGACAAGACACATCCCGCTTATCCCGATTCGGTGAGGATGGATATTGTTGATGAAAGCGAAGTTACCAGAGTTTTGAGCAGAGCTAGGCCTGAGCTGGTTGTGCATGCGGCTGCTGAGACGGATGTGGATAAGTGCGAGATCAATAGAGACTTGGCTTGGTCAGTCAATGCTAAGGGAACGAGGAATATCGCTTCAGCTTGCGGGAAGATCAGCGTGAAACTTGTTTACGTGTCCACTGACTATGTTTTCGATGGTGAGAAGGGGCTTTACAATGAGAGGGATCAGCCGAATCCTGTCAACTATTATGGGGTTACGAAGCTTGAAGGTGAGAGATTTGTTACGGAGCTCTGTGAGGATTACATTATTGTGAGGACGAGTGTCTTGTATGGTTGGCATCCGGATAGGTTGAATTTCGCCACATGGGTTATAGACTCCCTAAAGAGCGGCAAGAGGATAAGTGTGGTCGAGGATCATTATAATTCTCCTACGCTTGCTGATAATCTTGCTGAAGTAGTTCTAAAAATTGTAGAGATGGGTGCGACTGGTGTGTACCATATAGCTGGAAGCGAGAGGATAAGCCGATATGACTTCGCGAGGAAGACGGCTGAGGTATTTGGATTGGACCGATCGCTCGTAACGCCTATGAAGATGGAGGACCTGAAGGTTTGGGTAGCTAAGAGGCCTAGAGATTCATCTTTATCTGTGGATAAGGCCAAGCATGAATTGAATGTTAGTCTCCTAGATGTTCGTGAAGGTTTACAGGAGATGCGGCGAACAAGAATTTGAATTATTCTACCTCTGTAAATTAGACTCTTCAACATCAGGAGCTGCACTTGAATGACTCAATTGATAAGTGGTCGAAGGTCCGTTCGTGTATGCTTGGAACGGGTTGTACGCTGATACGCATGTCCTAGGTTCAGACGAGTAGGTAGGGAGGCTATTTCAAAGTTCGTTCATAGCTTTCTTTAAGAGCTTGCCAGTAGGTTTCTGGGTTTCCTATGTCGATTTTCACTTCTCCCCTTTTCAGTTGGACGGCGTACACTTTTCGGTGATGGGTTACTAGGGACTGGATTGCGTCTGTCAATTGGATTTCCCCGCCTTTTCCAGGTCTCGTTCTTTCTAGTTCCTCGAAGATTTTCGGGTTGAACGCGTAGATCGGCACTACTGCGAGTTTTGATGGAGGTCTCTCAGGTTTCTCTTCTATGCTCTTAACTTGATAGAGCCCTCTTTCTATCGCTTCACCTTTAATTACTCCATATTTTCTCGGGTCTTCCATTTCTTCAACGAGGAATGTAGCTTCCGACTTAAGTCTACTGTGCGCCTCGATTAGGCGTTTAAGGTGCAGTCCGCCTTCTGAGATAACGTAGGTGTCTCCTGCGTGGGTGAGGAATTCGTCTTGGCCTATGAATGGTCGGCCTCGAAGAACAGCTTCGCCGAATCCTTTGGGTTCAGGCTGGTTCAACCAGACTATTGTGGAATCGTCCAGCCTCCGGTAGAATTGTTCGAGATCTCGGACGGATGTAAACTTATTTCTGTTTCTTAGACTATCTGTGAAGTTGTAGTCTTGGGTGAAATGGTCCTCGATTGCTCTCTTCCCTCTCCCTATGATGAAGCAGAACTGGCGTAGACCTAGGTCATAGAGCTGCTCGAAGATCAGCTGTAACAGCGGTTTTAGTTGGCTTTGGCTGTCTGCGCCTTGGCTGAAGATCGGCAGCATCTCTTTGGGTTGCTCTTTTGTTGCGGGCAATAGCCTAGTTCCGAGTCCAGCAGCTGGCACTATCGCTTTACTTAGCATAGAACTCGATCATTCCGTTCGGTTATCAGTGAGTTTGCAATAGTACCCTAATATCTCTTTTGAAACCGTTGCGCGCGCGGCGGAGGTTTCAGCTACCATTATTGCCGAGTGTTTTCGTCCAATAACCTATGGTTGCCACATTCGTTTCAGTCGGCGCGAGCCGTTTCTCAGACGCCCTATCTTGGCTGCCAGCTTGCGGGGCTTAAGATCTCCATGAAGCTCAAGCTTCGGACGGCATAGTTGAATGATGCTAAGACGACTACGAGAACGATCAAGATGTTGAAAAGCATAGCGATTTTGGATCCTTTGTCTATCATTGTTGGGAGGCGCCCTATCTTGTAAACGCCCAACGCTAAGAGGGCTTCGAAGGGAACGATGTAGAGCATACGCCATTGGTAGGATGGATCCACAAGGACCAGCGGTAGAGAAGCCGCGATCAGGAATGAGGCTAGTAACCTTCTAAATCCATGTTCATGGAGGGAAACCCCCAACAATGCACCTGCTGCAAAAAGGTAGGCTAATGGGGTTGCATTGAAACCGCCCACGTAGAACGTCAACGTATCCCTTAAGGTTCCTTGAATCTCCGAGAGATTATGAACGCCCATAGATTCGAGGATGGAAGTTCCTGATAAGGCGGCTCCGCGTATCCCGACTAGGCCTCCGATGAAAGGCAAGCCGAGAAGCATAGCAGCAACAAGTCCGACGCTAAATAGGAAGACTGTTAAGCTGAAGAGGAAGTCTTTCGACCTCCAAGAGAGGGACAAACGGAGTCTAGTCCTCTTGACCCTGATAGAAAGTATGACGTAAGCTAGTAGGGCTGCCATCACTATAGCCCATGTCCAGACATGTGTCGCCAAAACGAGAAAGGAGAACGCAGATGAAGCGAGGAGCCATCTCTTTGAGTTGGTCTTTAGACTCTTCAGAAGGGTAGCGAAGAGGAGCATGACCCAAGCTATCGCGAGCCAGTTGCCAAATATACCGGCGAACATCGCTACTGTCGTATGGATCGAGAAGGTTGCGAAGAGTGAGGCTAAGCCAGCCAAGACTGCGTCGTCGGTCCCAACCTTGACGAAGAGGTATGTGGCTACGGCTAGGAAAGCCGCTGGGAGGGCGGGTGTGATCTTGACCACGAATTCTGCTGGCCATCCCGTCGTTGCTTTGGCCAAGTAGAGCAATAACATATAGGAGGCTTTCGGGTCGGTTGTCATCAAGGCGAGTGCGCTCGAAGGGTCTTTCATCGCTAGAAGCCTCCTGTAGTAGTCGGGTGCATCGACGCCTAGAAGCCTCGGCTGATAGAAGTATGGGTAGTAGGTTATGAAAGCACCTAGAGCGATCGAGACCGCAACGCTGAGTAATGAAAGCCAAAGGCGTCGATCATGCCTCAAGCCAGATTTCTTCGTTGAATGCTCGACTGTCGAGCTGGAAGATCTGACCTGTGTAGAGGGAGCGCGTAACCTCGTGACTCTTGTGTATATCCAGTTGATAGGTGGAGACCAGATCCAAGAGAAGAGACCAGCTAGCAAGAGCCAAGCAGTGAACGAATAAGCCACGTTGAAGAGGTGCATCTCTAGGAGGGGCAGGACCCATCTAGGCTCCCCGTCGAAGGGGTAGTGGGGGTCGAAGGCGTTATATGCCCAAGCGGATGCTGAACCGGCCTCTATCGGCAGCAAGATCGCCAGTAGACCGGCCATGAAAGCTGTGAGGGCTTCAAGTCTAGGCATGGATAGTACCCTCCTAGACGAGACGATGCTTGCGAGGAGTATGAATAGCCCTCCGAAGAGCCCTACTTGCGCAGCGAGATTCTCGAGGCCTGAGATATGCAAGATCGCGGCGAATGGAAATATTCCGTACGAGATATAGAAAGACCTAGGTGGACGAGCATGCTTAGTGAGATGGAGGAGGCATGGAGCTGCTATGATGAACAGCAACGATCCGAGCCAGACCAACCAATCCTCGAAGCCAGAGAAAACTGTGAGTTTGACGGTCTGGGGCTTGTAAGCGATGCAGAAAAAGAGCTCTAATCGGTTAACAGTGATGATGAAGGCGAAGAAAGAATTGACGGCGCAGGCGAGGAGGAAGCTGTAGGATAGTACTCTTTGAGGTCGAAGCCTCCGTCTGAAGACGGTGAGGACTGAGATCACCCCCACTGCGACCAAGATCAGGACTAATCTTGAGTCTAGGCCGACGGCAGCAGGGGGTCTAATAGTCAAGAGCGCTGACTCACTGACCGAGGCTTGATAGAACTCGTCCCCGAGAAACTCAGCCCGAAGGGAGAGTTGCCCACGCATACCCATCGGAACCTTCCACATGTATGTGAAGGAACCGTTGCTGAAAGTCTTGACCGAAGTTAAGTTGATCCATGAACCGCCCTCAGCCAGATACTTGATTATGACTGTGCGGTTGGCTATGCCGAAGTTTGAGCTGTCTCTCAGCCAACCTACAAGTTTAGTCTCCTCTCCAGCTCTAACGAGTGTAGGCTGAACGATCATCCAGAGCGTCGTATAGCCAGCGACGGCGACTGTCTCAACAACCGCACCTTCAGACTTCGAGATAATATAATTCTCCAAGCCGCCTTCGAAGCCTTCAGCAAACTTGACAGCGCCATCTTCAAGGATCATCACGTTATCGATGAAGCCTTCGAAGGCCATATTGCGGTCATCAGGCTCCCCTAGCCTAGCTAGACTTGAGATCTTGAAGCCTCCGCCAGCCGCATCAAGCCCTAAATCCTCGCTGGTGCCTGCGAGGCTGCCGTTTACATAGAATGAAGCGGTAGAACCCTTCATGCGAACCGTATAGTTGTACCAGGAGCCGGCAACCCAAGCCTTTCTAGCCGTATAGACTGCGGAGGAGGGGCCGTAAGGATAGTAGAAGAGGACCCCAAGATCATTCGTTAAGCGAATTGAGAAACGAAGCTGACCATCCATACCTATAAGATTGGCTTGGAAGATAACGCCGGCAGGATAAGGGGTGAAGCTCCGGACCTTAACCCAGACTTGGAAGAGGTATTCACGTCCATCGACAACCTCTATAGCCGTTATGTTTCGGCTCAGGTAGCCATAGTCCCTCTCGGTAGGCGTGAAGATATGGAGCGCGAAGCCGCTGGGCTGATGGCTGTCGTCAGCCAAAGAGAGGGTTGAGTTGGTTGAGCCCACCAAGATCAGTAAAAGAGCGAAGGAGATCCAGAAGAGATAGAGAGACCTCCGGCCGCTTCGGCTCAACATAACCCTCGCCAAGCTGTGGCAGTCAAACTACGATAAGTCGCGGCTCAGCCTAATTACTGTTACGTGTAGTGGTCAACCAACGGGAATTACCTTGAAGTTATTTCAGGTCCACGGTTGCCAGGGTGTTCTTCGCTTGACGGTCGCACTCGTTGTAGTCGCCGTAGTCTTGATCCCTTGAGCAATCTTGAACACGCTTTGTAGACTTCATTCGCTTCCGTTAAGGGTTTCGATGCGTGCTCCTTTGTGAACAATTCTGTCGACGGGACCAATCTAAGTTCATCTCCAAGAATAGTTGAAAGTACGGAGTGATTTCAAGGGCTGTCACCAGTCTAAGTTGGCTACGCTTGGAGGAGGTTCCCACCTAGCACTCCGTTTCGCTAGGCTTCAATCCCATGAACTCTACAAACTGTCTGGGAGATACGTGCTCAGGGAAGGCATCATAGTGTCGGTCAAGCGAAACCAGATGTCTAATCCCCAGAGCCTTGACCGCCGCAAGGTTCTCCAGATCCTTCTCCTTGATCTTGCCCTTCCATCTCCTCATTCCCGTTATGACAAGCGATTGGGGTATGACTGTTGACCCTGCAGCCAAAAAGAGTCTGACCTTCTCCACGGTCTTCTTGGAGTAGTTTCTTCTGAAGTACATGATGGTTTCCCTGAAGACTCTCTCGGTGATCACTACTTCGAAGGCCCCTTTGGACATCTCTTTCAGAATGATTGCTGAGTTTGATTTAGGCCGTTCGAGTCCGAAGACGAAGACGTTTGTGTCTAGGAGGATCCTAGGTCGAGTTCTCAATCAGCTGCAGCTCTGCCGAGAGCTCTCTGTCGGTCATTCGAGGTTTCTTCTTGGCTAAGTCTCTTATGATGGATGTTCTCAGGCCTTCGAGGGAGAGTACCCCAAACTTCTCGCCCAGCAGTAGCGTTGCTGCCCTAACGGCTTCGGCCTTCGTCTTGAAGTACCCTTTTTTGACCAACTGCTCCAGAATGTCGCCTTGGGCACCCTTGAATTTGATCGTCAAGGTCGTCTCGGTCAAAGCAGAACCCCAGTTTGGATCACTATTGATACGCTATTATTTAAGTGGTTCTTCTTCACAGAGCTACGTCGAGCCTAGTGGCCACAGTTCTCTGCACGGGATAGAAGGATACGACTAATATGTCATGCCTAGGCATGTGATCCTAGCGGTCGCTCACTTGAAGGATAAGGCTATTAGCTATTTTAATGATGGGCGAATAGCAATCTATTTCGCTTCTTATTCCCCTCCATCCTTTGTACTTACGCGAGAAAAATTCTTTCAGAGGTATGAGAGCAGAGCGCTGAGATTCGGTCTATGTATCACCCTTAGTATCTCGCTATCTGGGACCTTTCTGATCGAGCGCTGAACGATGATACAAAAGTGTCGCGACCAATGAGAGAAACTTATTCGCAAGCCAGTGAGATCCACTCATACCCCCAGCTTAAGCGAAGATGGATCGAGTGAAACGAGTTGTTTTCAGGTCGCAGGTTTCAACGGGCTGCCCGGCTCATCTATATGATTCTTGAGCACATAGGGCCCGCTCTCTCATGTGGCAGCAATCCTCATGAACTCTTGTCTCGACGACATCCATCCACGGAGCCATATCGAGGTGAAGCCCAGTTGTTCAGCTTCAAGGAGTCTCTATCTATCGTAGGCTACGATAGAGCCTTAAGTCGTGGGAGGATGTTACAACTCCTCTTTTAGGGCGCTTCGCCTCTACTCCATTCGTCTAGTAGTCTCTTGGCCAAATTGAAGACGTATTCCGCGCTCGTAGCTGAAGATTCAGCGTCCTCACGGCCAAACAGGCTTCTGGGAGGCTTTCCTAGGGTTTCCTCACCGTACATGCTCGGCGTCCTCTTCCTCATCAACTCCTTTGAGATCCTTGAAACGTCTGTTAATTCCCCCGCGATCCATGATGGATATAATTGCTTCTTCTCGAGAAGCAGGTCGCTAACTTCATGCTGCTTCGGGTACTCTATTCCCGCGACCCTTAAAACGGCTTTCAGGGATAGCTCAACGCACTCTTGACTCTGCCTAACCACGTACGGATATTTTCCCTCTTTAAGAAAAATCTTAGCCGACTTGAGGCGGACATTGGCCTCGTCTAGCAAAGCCTTAGCGTACTCTAGCAAACTCATATCTCGATCGTCTCCCCGAACTTGATGTCGGGCTTGAGCGTCCAGTACCAGAGGCCGTCGCCAGTCCTTACCTTCCTAGCCCCTAGGCTTGCAAGCCTCCCTAGGAAGGCTTTTGACAGGTTTTCAAAGAATGAGTTTCGGTCAAAAAGGGAGATTCCGTCCGTCAAAACATCTAGAAATAGAAGGCGAAAGCTCTTCGCCTCATCAGACGTCAAAGTAATATATGATAAATCTGTTGAATATCCCTCTTCTCTGAGGAATTTAAGCTCACGACGAATAGAATCGTCGAACTCCAAGGAAACAAGCTCTTCTATCCTCTTGGAATAGCTAAGGGGCAAATCGTCTATTATCAGCAGTAAATCTAGATCGCTCCCCATTTCAGCATGTCCTCTTGCAACCGATCCGTAGACGACGACGGAGAGGACTTTGGCGCCATATTTCTCAAGGATTCTTCTAGTAAAAAGGAAAAGCAGCCTCACGTAGACTCCTTGAACCTGTATGAAGCTCTTTAGGCCAACGCCTAGAGCGAAGACGGCTAGGGAAGGATCCAAGAGCCTATAGACGCGCTTTCGGCCAGCCTTCCTGAAAAGAACCAAATATCCCGCCCTCTTAAGCCTACTCAAGACCAGCCTAGCCTTCTGTTCGTCTAAGCCCAACGCGTGGCATGCCTGCCTGAAATCGAACAGGTTAACCTCATAAGAAACGTACAGGGCGGTGTAGCTTCTGCCCAGCCAGCTCGGCAGCCACATAGTCATCGACCTATACTGAAAAGGTGTACGTATATAAACAGTATACCCTCAGGATCGGAGGCTTTAGTCAAGGAAATACTGCGCCGAATGCCTCAAGCATAGGCATTTAGGCCTATCCCAACATACCTCAACTCCCAACCGAATTAAATTAGATTCTTCTAGCGTAAGCGAGCAGTTCGAGGTAGAAGGGAGTGTATGCCTCACGCCAAAGAAAAATGCAAACGCCCCATTACTCCACATCCCTTAGCAAGCCGGTGGATCCGGGTCAAAGAGCGAGTAACGCCTCGCTCTTCCTCACGTGCATGGTCGTCGGATCAACTTCAAGCCCAAGGCTCTCTAGCCCATGGAGTCCGAATACGAGTGCGTCACCCTCTTCCGCGAATACCGTTGTTGTCGGAGCTGTCTCCCCTTCATGTTCCGCAAAGACATGGCCTACGTCTCTGATCACAATGTCGCCATTTATAGTCTTGAACCTAGCCTTCCTCGTCGGCCTTACTCCAAGCTTTTCAAGCAAATTTCTCGGAAGCCAAGAATATGCGGCACTGGTATCTACTATCAGACTCAGTTCCTCTGACACAGGCCCTGTTGGTGAGGGGCAAATCTTGACCTTGATGTATGTTTCGCCCATTGTAGCCACTGAGTATAGAGTTGAAGCCTTTCAATAATAAACTTGGAGGTTGGGAGAGCAAGCTCTCTGCTAGGTGCGAGCCGATGAAGCCAGCCCCTCCAGTTACTAGCACCTTTCTATCATCTAGCACGTGGCGTTCATATCAAGCAGATCGTACTACTACCTGAATTATCTCTTCAAACCTTTCAGCAAGCCTTGATAGAAGAAGGTACCTAGTCTGCGACAGGCCTGAGCACATCTAGCCTAGCCCCACTATGAATGCTAATCGCGGGTTTTCAACTCAACTCCTTGAGACGTACGAGAGCAAACGCCTGAAGTCAGGTTTACACATAAGCCTTTGTACCTCGCCATCGGAGAGCTTTCTGATCGAGCGCTGAATGATGATACGCCTTCTCCATAGCCGGCCAAAGTTCTTAAGCGGCCAAGCTACGGCGGTGAATCTTGCTAGTGCAGCTCTAGGTTCATCTCTTAAGGCTAACCATATGCCCATCGAGTGTAGCCTTTCGGAGTTATGAACGTGAACGGGTCCTTAGCCATAGCGTAGTAAGCCTTTGCGTCTCCCAGCAGAGGCCACGGTTTAATGAATGCCACCTCAGTGGCCAGTATTGAAGCGGCCACTAAAAGAGAAGAAAATGCCTGTTTAGTCCGTCTGCTAAGATTATGTCTTATGTTAAAGAATGGGTCTAACAGAGTTTTATCACCTAGGAAGTTCTCACAAACTCGACGCTACCATCATCTGAGCTGTCGCGGAAGACCATCGCGTCGGCAGCCGCGGCCAGCGGGATTCATGCTTGGTAACTATTGCGAGGCTTTCCGCCTTAAAGTCGTAATAAACTCGCTGTATCCAGACTCAATCCTGAGCTCCTCGAGGATACGTTTCACATCTGGAATCCCGTCAAAACCCTTATCCATTGAATAGATTTCGCGTACACCAAGCCTCTTCATAATTGAGAGGTTAATCAGATCGGAGATCCCTAAAGGGTATTGACCATGGGTTCTGGTTGATTCAAGCTGATCCTCGAAGGTTGGGTTCACGATCTTTAAGTGGGTGAGCGCTGTCAAGCTTCGAATGAAGTCGCCTAAACGAGAAGCTTTGTATCGAGATAGCCATATTAGCACTTCATCTTTCACCAAGCTGCTCGTGAGCGCCTCTTCTCCATCACGGATCTTAGCTAGAATGTAGCCGCAGAGCGATATGTTCTCATCCTTCTGCGCTTCTGCAATGGTTGCCTGACCCCACTTGATGAAGATCGTCGAATCCACAAACCTCATCGCTGAGCCCTTTTCAACTTCTCTTCAATTTCGCTCAATACAGTATCTTCAACTTCATCCAATCTGCGCCTTTCACCTTTAGCCAAACTGAGCATGGCGATAACGGGATCTTCAGGCAACTCTTCAACCATGTAGACCAACCGTTTTCCATCCAATGTGAAGACCAATTCCTCTCCTACCTTGATTGGGAGCCGACGCCTCGCCTCCTCAGGGATGGTTAAGCGGAATCCACTGAGTATTTTGACTTTGGATTTCTGCATTCTGTATCACCATAAATACGTTACACTGCTCCCTATATAAACTCGCATCATTTCAGCTAGGATTGTCCGCCAACGAGCTTCCTTCACATGCCGACATACTGTGTCAGCGTTTCATCCCTGAATAATCTGCCGTTTCATGTAGCAGGGGCTGGAGGCAGGCGTCTGAAGATCAAAGCGTTGAAGTTCGGATTACGCATAAGCCTTTATGAAAGATGCAGCAGTTCAGAAGCCCCTACCATGTAGTCTTCAACGGTCGACAGAAGCGATCTGAATCGAAGCGCAAGAGCTTACAGAACCACAGACAACAAACCTGGTCTATGAGTGGTCTTCGATGGGAAAACGCTCAGAGGCCAATCCTCAGCAGAACATATAGAGAACGGAATCCGTGCCTCCAATTTATCTTGGCAGCACCCTTCTTTCTGTAACGATACTTTATCGGAACCTCGCTGACGCGATAACCTTTCGCAATTACCTTCGCAACTATCTCAGTCTCAATCTCAAACTCATTGGATTGAAGATCTAAGTCGCGAAGTGCTTCAGTCCTGAATGCCTTATGCCCAGTCATAACATCGCTAATCTTATGCTGATACAGAAGTGTCGCAACCAGGGAGAGAAACTTATTCGCAAGCCAGTGAGATCCACTCATACCGCCAGCTCCGTCTATGAATCTTGAACCGAGAACAGCATCAGCCCGACCTTCAAGTATCGGCTTAATAAGCTTAGGCAGGTCCTCTGGCCTATACTCCATGTCAGCATCCTGAATCGCAACTATCTCCCCAGTCGCATACTTGAGACCTGTCCGAATGGCCTCGCCTTTGCCTCTATTTGAACTATGCCTGACCAATCTAGCCTTGGGATATCTCTTGACAACCAAGCAGGATCCATCTGTGGAGCCGTCGTCGACTACGATGATCTCTTTCTCGTACAGAGTCTGGAGGCTTTGAGTTTTTTCAATAACTTCTGCTATCGTCTCTTCCTCATTGTAGCAAGGGATCAGAACGCTGAACTTCATGAGTGTTCCGACACAGCTATTGCGCTTCTATTTTAAACGCCTTGACATACACAGAGCTAGAGTCAATGCAGTTGCTATTTCCATGATTTGTCTTTCATAAGACTTCGTATTTCTCATGCATATAGATCATGTGGAAGATGGATGCAAGTCTATTCTGATATAGGGATTTACTTTGGAAGAACAAATACCGCAAGAGCTCCTTGCAATATCATGTGAAGGAGTACGATTAGCATTGACGTGATTAGCCCATTCTTGGTCTTTGACCAACCGGATATTGTATAGAGTGAGTAGACTATTATTGTTGGGAATGCGAGGGTGAGCATTCGGGAGATATCCACGGATGGAATGAGCAGAGCGAAAACTAAAGGCATGAGGTAGATCAACCTTCTGGACCTCTGCTCACGGCAGTATTTGAAATACCCTATCAAAGCCAATACCCAAAGGAATGACCAAGTGAAAATGAATAGACCGATCGATCTAAGAGTTTGAGTCTGCCAAAGTTTAACCACATCAGCGTAGACAGTTGCGCCTAGGGCTGGCTCTTCGATTCTCCCGGATATTAGGAGGCGAAGGGCAAGGAAGCACCCTACCGCTGGGACAGACAACATTATCGTTCTAAATAGGCATCTATAGTCCAACAACTTTCCTCTGTTGATGAAGTAGTAAATTGGTGCCAAGATTATTTCGGTTTCCTTGTTGAGCATGGCTACTGCAATCGTAGCGGTGAAAAGCAAGTCTTCACGTGCATAGATTAGGTAAAAACCAGTGATTAAGAACAAGTAAGCTAGTGGGTCGACTAGCCGAAAGTTCGCTATATTGTATATCACGGCTATATCGGTAAGGAACAGTATTTGTCCAAGAATGGCTATCTTGGCGTTGAAGCCGAAGAACCTTCTTAAGAAATTATAGAGAATTAAGCTTGTTAATAAGAGCGAAGTAACAGTGATTATCTTAAAGCCATCATCAACATTAACAGGAAGAACGTGTACAAGCAGAGGAGTAAGGATCCGGTAACCATATGCCCATCCAGTATAGCCTTTTGGAGTTATGAATGTGAACGGGTCCTCGGCCATGGCGAAGTAAGCCTTTGCGTCTCCGAGCAAAGGCCAAGGTTTAACGAATGCCAGCTCAACGGCCAGTATTGAAGCAGCCACTAAGAGAGAAGAAAATGCCTCCTCAGTCCGTTTGCTAAGATTGTATTTTATGTTAATGAATACGTCTGACACGTTTTTACCACCGAGGAAGTTTAATTTTATGAAGGAAATACTTGAGCGGTTGCAAATTCGGCTTTCTGGAAGTGTTATCTTATGGCATCTGAAGATTTAAGGACGATCGGTGCGTAGGAGTAGCAAGCTATCTTGCTTCTTATTTCCTCGACCCTTTGCACTTACACAAGAGAAATTCTTTCAGCGGTATGAAAGCAAAGCGTTGAAATTCGCTTTATGCATTAGCCTCGGTATCTCAGGAACGGCAAGCGCGGGCGGTTTGCATAGCGTGCCGTGGGCAAGACACCCATTACGCTACGTAGGACTAATGGCGGGCATAGCCTTCTCCGCGAATATCCTGAGCGGCTCTTTCTCTGCTGCGTCCACTACATAGAGCATGAACTCATCCATTCCAATGTGCTTGTAGTTTAGAAGGGTCTCTGAACACTGTTCAGGAGTGCCGACGATCCAGGTTGCTGGGTATTTGCGTCGGATAACATGGTTCCTCATGTAAGAGAAGGCTTCATCGAGCCTTCGGAGCCTCTGCAGGATACCTTTTCAGATGTGACCAGCCAGATAATTTCAAAAAATAGCATTGTTAGCTCTAACACAGCTGCGTAGGCCGTTGTGATGTGGGCTCGACGAAACCTCTGGAAGATGTCCCAATAATTGTTCAGAACCTCGACGAACCAGCATCGATCGTCATGAATAGACTTGAGCTCCCTGCTTGGTTTTGCTGTCGTGTTTCGATCACAAGTATCAGACTGAAATAAGACTAGACACATACATACGACACTAGATCAGCGCAACAAATAAGGGCTTCGTGTTTGGAGGTATCCTCTAGACTTGTCAAGGTCGATGAGGCGAAGAGATAAAGCTATCCCGATAGCAATGCCTTGGATCGGCAAGGATGAGTTCCAAGCAATCAAACGAGTTCTACTTTCACGTTGGCTAGGACAAGGACCAGAGGTTGAAAATTTCGAAAGAAGCTTCGCAAACTATATTGGAACAAAGTTAGCCGTAGCGGTGAGCTCTGGAACAGCTGCCTTGCACTCAGCCCTCTCCGCCCATGACATAGGTCCCGGAGACGAAGTCATTTTACCAACGTTCACTCACATCGCGACGGCAAATGCTGTCTTGTACACAGGGGCCAAGCCAATCTTCGTCGATATAGATCCGTACACATACAACATAGACCCTATCTTTGTGAAAAAAGCCTTGACGAGGAGAACGAAAGCCATAATTCCAGTTCACTATGCAGGCCAGCCCGCTGAGATGAATCAGATAATGGAATTTGCAACTGAATGCGGGTTGATCGTGATCGAGGACGCTGCTGAAGCTCATGGCGCTATGTACAAGGGTAAGAAGGCTGGTTCAATAGGCGATGCGGGATGCTTCAGCTTCGCTTGGAACAAGAATCTAACGACAGGCGAGGGAGGAATGGTGACTACCAATGACGAATACTTGGCTAGAGTGGTCAAGAGCTTAAGAAATCACGGCGAGGCTGGAACGGGCCCGAGAGGTCTTCACACTCGTCTTGGATTCAACTATAAGATGACTGATATCCAAGCTGCTCTTGGGAGCGTTCAACTCAAGAAGCTTGAACGGACTATTGCGCGAAGGGTCGCGAAGGCAAGGCGTATGTCAACCAAGTTGAGGAAAATAAAAGGAATTGTTCCACCGATGGAATCCAGTAATGTTCGCCATGTCTACTCAATGTACACGATTAGAGTCAGTAAGGAGGCAGGTATTTCTAGAGATGCTCTCATGAAATATCTCAACCGTCAAGGGATAGACTCTAGAGTCTACTTCACTCCGGTTCATCTCCAGCCAGCGTTCAGAGCATCATGCCCAGCCGAGTCGTTTCCCTTCGCGGAGAAGGCTGCAAAAGAGGTCCTAACGTTGCCGCTCTACCCTGAGTTGAAGGCTGGGGATATTGACTTCATAACGAGAAGTATTAGGGCTGCACTCAAGTAAAGTAACAACTTGTTGGCTGTCCTCTTGAAACCTGAGTTCTCCACGCTCATCAATGACGAAGAACGGTGAGAAGACTATTCGAAGTGGTAAGAGCTCATATCATTTGCAAGACGGTTAGCGATAGCTAAGTCAACATATATTTCTCGTTGGTCTGATGCGTTGTCGGCATCCTTCTTGGCTCGGTCAATCTGTCTTCCCTTCAGGCCGCTCACGTAAGAGGAATACCAGTGAGCGTAAGGCCTCAGGACATCTGCTGACTTGTCAGAAGTCAACCCCACATCAACTGCCCACTCAACCAGTCGCGTGTAATCACGTTTTTCGTGAACTTCAGGGAAAAGCTGTTGAATATCGCTCCTTCTGTCGTAGACATATCTGAGCGTTAAGAGGGGGGCCAGAACTCTGAAGGGGGTTGGGAGTTCTCTCAGCCCATATTCCACGATCCACTCAACCAACCTGCCGTATTCTCTATTAACGTTAACCTCCGGGAACATATGTCGTAAGTTAGGCATCTCCCTGCAAAGGTCTAGAAGAACATTCATCCACACCTCCTCCTTCCTTGGCAACTTGGTTCCGATCTCATAAGGTATACGTACAGGAAAAGAATTGGGATCGTTAAGATCTAGCTGGATGAGTCTTCCTAAGAGTCTTCTTGAGAAGGACAACAAGCGCAGAGGGACGTACTTGAAGCGACATACAATGTTATTTCTGAGTAATGTAAGTAAGTGTGATGGAAGATACCTCAAGAGACCTGCGGCGACTAGCAAGCTAGAGCCGGATACCTTTGGGGGGCACCAAGAGCCGAAGGTTGTATCGAACCTGCGGTCAAGACTCCATGCACAGTCTTCATTGTATCTTGTAAGGTTCTCCGGGTTGACCGAGAAGCAGGATTCGTCCATCGTGAACCTATTGTAATGAATCATCCAACCCTCAGGCAGTGGAGGTCTTCTGAACCTTCGTCTCTGACCGAAGACTTTTCGTCTGCCTTGCTCAGACGAACGAATGGCGTAATGGCGGATGACAGACTTTCTTGGAGAGACCTTTCGTTTGATGCCCTGTGGGAAGTAGACTACGTGGCTTCCGCCAGACCAGCAATCGGTTCCACGGTAGTTCCTCCAGAAAGGAAAATGGAAATCATCGCTCCAAACATAGTACTTGATTCTCTTCACAGGATCCTTCTCGCCCTTATTGTCAATAGGCGTAGGCCAGAACACGAAGCAGTCAGATTGAATAATATTATACCCTAGGCTTTCTTCGCGTTCTATTGCTTGCTTCAGAGTAAAATCAGGTAGACGCGGCTCATGGATTTCGTCGTCATCTATTATGGCGAGCCAGTCAGGGTCATAGGCTTGCGCCATCTCTTCAAGTCGCCTAAGGATAAAAATCGGATCGTATACCTCAGTAACTATTCGCTCGATCTCGAGGACCCCTTTGCCAACAAACTTCTGGCATATCTGATACGAACCGTCTCTAGAGCCATTATCAAGGATAACCAGCTCAAGGCCCTGATTGATTGTGTGCTGTATAACGTGGCCTACAATGTCAGCTTCATTGTAAACTGCCATTAAGCCTAGAACCATCAACGATTACGCCACCCTATGTTCCTTGGCGTGTAATACTATAGGGTTTGTTTAGAGACTTCCTGATCTGCGATATCTTGCAGATTCCTTTAAAGATTGTACATAACAATCCAGGTGGATCTTCTCCACAGAAAAGATGATGTGATCCCCGCAGCTCACTATGATCCTATCCCCCCTAGACAGCACTCGGCAACTCTTTGAAGCTAGTTCCCTGAAGCCAAATACGACCTCAAATATTATTGGAATGGGGTCAGACCACGCCGACCTCCCAAGAAACGCTAGGATCTCTGACAAGTCCTTAGATTTTGTCGACGAAGCCATAAGGAAAGATAAGGATTTTAGAGCTGTTACAATTATATTGTATATTCTGTATCCAATCTTGATCTCCGTTCGAGAGCCCTCCTGGCAAAGTCTTTCACACACAAGATCTTGGCTAAGATGCTTCTCCCTCTTTCCGGTTAGCATGCTGTAAGGAGCTATTTCCTTAAGATCTTGCGCCACGTATGTCTTCGGCTTCCGCGCCTTGAGAAGCACCCCGGGAGCCATCGGGTCCTTGTCAAGCTTTTCTATTACGAAATCACGGAAGATAAGCTCCATGTCATCAATTTCATACCTCCAGAAATCATAAGGAGGGTGGTACGGAAAGCCAATGGACCTTGTAGTCAGTATGAGCACTCTACCCGGCTTCAGTACATGTTTCATATTGAGGATAACATTGCGCCAGTCCCAAGCATGCTCTAGAACCTCCGTCGAGATAACTAGATCGAAGGACTCTTTGCCGAAGAAGCTAACAAGATCTTCAGCCGGACATATGAGGTCAACGCCTGGACCCTTCACAACGTCTACGCCAACATATTTGTTTGTTCGATAACTTAGAACTAGAGGCCTCACGCTTCCATTTACGTTGTGCGAACCTACTTCTAGCACACTCTTTCCCTCAACGTCGTATTCGGCGATATTCGAGGCAGAGAAAAGAAATACTGACAGATTCATGCTTCTAGCTCGAACTCCAGCCTTCCATTGGAGGTATTATCTACCGTCGCCACCATCTTAGCAACTGGAGCCGGATGCCTTTATGAATTGTGTGTGGCCCGTGTGCCTAACCTAATCCTTCTGGTCTCTGCGGCTAATCGAAGTGTCTCAACTCAACCCTTTGAGACATATGAGATCAAGGCTTTGAAATCCGGTTTTTGCAATAGCCTTAGTATCTCGCTATCGGAGACCTTTCTGACCGACTGCTGAACGATGATGCGTCTTTTCCATAGCGGACTAAAGTTGTTAAGCGGCCAAATCAGAGCGCTGAGCCTTGGAAGTGCCGATTCAGGTTCATTTCTCAGAAGCAACAGAGCTCGACCAACTTCTAGCGCAATCATTGCTGGTATCCACTTGACCAGATTTAGAATGCTATAATTCTTGATGAGCGTGGATATGTGGTTCTTTAGGTAGTGGAAAATGAGGTGAGGAGGAAACTTTTGCTTCTCACTATCCTTACGCCAAGAGTATCCCCTGTAATGATATACGATGGAGTTAGGGGCGAACATTATCTTGTAACCTCGAAGCCTTATTCGCCAGCAAAGGTCTGTTTCCTCATAATAACAAAAATAGTCGGGATCGAACGGCCTGTCCACTATAGATGATTCGTCCAAAACTTTTCTCTTTATGGCCATGGCAGCGCCGTCGGCGCAAAATATTTCCTCAACTTGATCAAACGGGCCTCCTCTCCGTGTCTGGGATCGTGGGTAGATGTAGCCTATGTAGTCGAAGTCGTATCCTACACTGTCAATCTTCTTACGATCATTCTCTCTCATGCTAATCAATTTACATTGAGCGGCGCCTATGTTTTCTTCCTTGTTTAAGATCCGCACCAACTCTCGTAGCCAGTTTCGATCGACCTCCGTATCGATGTTCAGGAAAACGATTATCTGTCCTTGGGAATTAGCATATCCTACGTTGTTGCCTTCAGCAAAGCCTAGATTCTTGTTATTCCGAACTATTCTCACTTTTGAATTCTTGCCGAACAATCTGAGGGCTGATTCAAAACTCCCATCACCAGAAGCATTGTCGACCAAGACTATCTCGAAGCTCGGATAATCTGTCTCCAAGACGGATGCTAAACACTTCTCGATAAATCGCATTCCATTATAGTTCACAATAACAATTGACACGAGAGGCAGCGACTGGTATCGTTCATCGCTGGCTTTGCTTGCGCTAATCAATCCTTTCCGCACCGAATAGTCTCTAATTGCTTGCAGCTTCAGCGAATCGTATACGCATGTTTCATGCTATTATGATTTTTAGGTATATTTCGCTTGCCGAACCTCCGTTTCTCGCGAAGATTTTGGTAGAAAATTAGTCAAGAGGTTTAATAACTGGAGGGATGTGATTCATCGGCGGTCATTTGGTGGATGTATGTTATCGTTCAAAGAGTAGAGCCTCTAAATGTTTCCGCATGTCTCTCTTATTCTTTGTAGTGTAATACCATTCTATGGTTTTTTGTAGTCCGATGTCTATCGGAACTTTTGGTTCCCATTCTAGAAGCTTCCTGCACATAGTCAAGTCCGCGGCTCTACTGAACACGCCCTCAGGTTTGGTTGCGTCAAATTTTGTCTCTTTCGGTTTGAACCCCGTATATTTGAAGACCTTCTGAACGATATCCTTAATCTTGATATGTTGATCTGTACCTATGTTTATTGGAGTTGCATCATCTATCTTCTCTGTTGCACGCAGCATTCCTTCAACAGTATCTTCAACGAATGTAAAGTTCCTGTCCTGATCGCCACTCCCCCACACCTCATAAGGATCCATCTCAACGAAAGCTTTTGCTATTAGCGCGATAACCGCATGGGACTCGTTCTCCCTCGGTCCGTATGATGTGAAGATTCTACAGCTTACACCCTTCATCCCGTATTGCTTGTAGTGGGCTTTCAGGGCCATCTCGCCCATCAGCTTTGACCACCCGTATTCTTCATCAGCGAAAGCTTTGCCCTCTATGAATGGGTCAGCCATATTTTCGGATAGAAGTATTCTCGCACTGCCCTTCGATTGGAGGCTTTTTGGGTAGACGCATGCGGAGCTGGCGAAGCATACTTTCTCTACGCCTGCCCTGTAGGCGGAGTCAAAGACTACACCGTCTAGCACCATGTTAGAGCTACATTCGGCTGGATGGGTGGCGATATAGCCTCGTCCTCCATGGCTTGCAGCTAGGTGAAATACTATATCCACATCTTTCGTACAAGAGTCGGCGAAACACTTGTCTCGAAGGTCGCCTACATGTAAAGTAATCTCAGATTCTACATCTGAGAGATTCTCCTTCTTCCCGCTTGAGAAATCGTCAGCGACGATAACGTCTGCGTTTAAAGCGACCAGTTTCTCCACTAGGTAGCTGCCTATGAATGAAGCTCCTCCAGTTACCAGAACCCTCTTCTTGCTCCAATTCAACTCTATCATCAACCCTTAGTTTTGGCTAAGACTTCTTCAGCCCATCGATAAGTCTTCTTTAATCCCTCTTCGAGGCTGATGCGCGGCCTCCGGTTCAGAAGATTCTTCATCTTTGTTGTATCAGCGCAGTACCTGTTGATGCCACGTGGGCCGGAGGGATCGAACTCTATTTCAATCTTTTTCCCAGAGAGGCTCACAATCTTTTCTGCGAGCTGTCTGATTGAGATCACTTCTTCACTTCCAAGATTGATTGGGTCAGCGTCGCTGATTTTCTCCATCGCGATGATGAGTCCTTCCACGCAATCTTTAACATACAAGAAGGCTCTTTCTTGATCTCCGTCGCCGAAGACTTTGAACTTCTCTCTCGGGTAGAGGATAGCCTTCCTGATCAAGGATGGGACTACGTGGGACCATTTTAGATTTAGGTTCTCTTTCTCCCCATATGCGTTGAATATCCTTACCACGGCGCATTTGATACCGTAATCTTGATGGTAGGATCTGCATGCTACCTCACCTAGGATCTTTGCCCATCCGTATGTTGTAGGAGGGTCTGCTGGAAATGCGTCTTCCTCCTTGAACCTGTTGAGGCTAGGGTTCTTCTCTCTATAGACGCATGCTGAACTCGTGAAAGCGAACCTCTCTACGCCGCATATTCTTGCAGCTTCAAGCATATTCATATTCATTAGAACGCTGGGCGTCAGGTTTTCGACGTTTACAGCCCTGATGTATTGAACCCCGCCTACCGAAGAGGCAAGATGGAAAACATATTCAACGCCCTTAGTGACGGAAAGGCAATTCTCCAGGTTTGTTAGGTTCGTCTTATGAAACTTTATCTTGCTTAAGAAAGGTTCGAGGTTTTCCATGGTGCCTCTGGATAGATTGTCTGCCACACGGACATCGCAACCAAGCTCAAGGAGCTTCTCTGCTAGGTGGGAGCCGATGAAGCCAGCCCCTCCAGTTACCAGAACCTTTTTGCCGTCTAGCACGTGGCGTTCATCTCAAGCAGATCGCAGTGCTACCTTACTATCTCTTCAAACCTTTCAGCCGTACTTATGCGTTGCTCAGTTGATAGAATAGCAGCCATTGTCTCTATAGTGGAAAATCCTTTCAATTTATAGCGCCTTCGATAACGTGCGAAATAAAGTGCCAGTGGTTGTAATTTATTGTGATGACGCTAACGAGGGCTTGCTTAAGGTCCAACAACGCATCGCTCTCATCCGCTGATGTTCGCCCACCATCAGGCTGCGGTTCCCGAAAGTTGGTCCACGGCAACTTTGATATCCTACGTTGTTGCCTTCAGCAAAGCCTAGATTCTTGTTATTCCGAACTATTCTCACTTTTGAATTCTTGCCGAACAATCTGAGGGCTGATTCAAAACTCCCATCACCAGAAGCATTGTCGACCAAGACTATCTCGAAGCTCGGATAATCTGTCTCCAAGACGGATGCTAAACACTTCTCGATAAATCGCATTCCATTATAGTTCACAATAACAATTGACACGAGAGGCAGCGACTGGTATCGTTTGTTGCTCGCTTTGCTTGCGACAGTCAATCCTTTCCACTCCAAATAATCTCCAGCGGATTGCAACTTCGACAAATCGCATACGCGTGTCTAATGCCATTATCGTTGTTGGGAGCCTATGATCGTTTCATAGTTGATGCCTTAGCCTTGCAAATTGGACTACGTAATTCCATCTGAGACTGAAGCTCGGAAAAAAGGCAGTCTTCGAAACCATCGAGAAGTTCGCAAACTATGAGAAAAGCATTGATTGCCGTGGACTCGACAAGCCAAGCATCGATCTAGCGCCTTGAGTGCTTTATGTCCATACTGTTTGGCTACTGGCCTAGCTCGGTGTCCCTACGTATCCACCTTGGATCAATGTGCGCATCTTCCTCTCGAGCTCCTCTATCCGGACTCGGTCATCCGGCTTGAGGAGGTTCTGGGCCTCGAGTAAGCGTTTAGTCAACTGAAGCAGTTCGAGGTAGAGTGGAGTGTAGGCTTCACGCCAGAATCCAGGCGGGACCTTGTAGTTGTATGGGTTGGCTTCAACGCTGATATCGAGCTCACTCGTGTATGCAGGACTCTTCTTCATGTGTATCCATCCGAACCCAACGGCTACTGGCACCGCGACCAATGCCGATATTAGAAGAAATATGACAAAGCTTGAGAAGATTAGTTGTAGCTGCACGACATTGGGGACCAATAGGTAATAGACTATGACTACCGTGTTGAAGACGCTTAATGGGAACGCGAGGTAGAGCGAATAGCCCATTCTGAAGTAGAACCATAATCTAGCAAGAAACCTGATGTTCACCATGGATGAGACCGGTCCAACATTGCCTTCCCATCTATCTAGAAAGGTCTAACGCATATAAGTTTCTCTACGGTGACTTGCAACTTCTGGGAGTGGGACAGAGGATTCATGAACTTTGCAATTTGGGTCTCAATGCAACAAGAGATCTAACTCGCGTCATACTTCGGACATCTCGTTGCTGTGCGTTTCAACTCTACGAAAAATCGAAGGATCGATCCAACCTCCATTGAATCTTTAACCGAAGATCTAGCCTGTCATCTAAAGGATAAGGTAGTTATCACGTCGTGGTCATCTAGAGTACTTTGGCGCCAATCACGACTGAAAGGATCATCATCCATCTTCTGGAAAAGAGCTCATGCTCGAGACTTCATTGTGGAAAGGATATAACCGGAGATGCTTTTGAAGTGTTATATAAATCTCAAAAAATCCAATATTGGAATGTCGTACTTAATTTCAAGTTGAATATGTTCTTCATTACTTTACATATCCTTATCGGGTTCATTATTATTCCCTTCAGACTTGTTCTTTCCAGAAATTGAATAAGGTTGTGTTTATCAAATTCTTTTTGCACATAATTCAATAGTTTGCTTTTTTCTTTTTCTGTAAGAGCATCGTTTAATACGAAAGCCATTTTCTTGTTTACATGAACAAAATCAGACCAATCTGCTCTTTCTCCCAGTTTTTTAAGCTTATGTGAATAATCGGCAAACAATTTGGTTCCTGGGTATGGAATAATTATCGCTAACCATGCATAGTTTGGATTTATTTCTTTCATAAATTTTATAGTGGTATCTAGCTCTATTTTGTTTTCCCATGGAAACCCGAACATGAAAAAGGCATCCACTAAAATCCCGTATTTTTTAAAAATGATACTGGCCTGAAGAACTGTCTTCTTGTCAAGCTGTTTATTAATTCTTCTAAGAATATTATCATCTCCAGACTCTATTCCCATGGCCACAGTTGTACACCCAGCTCTTTTCATCTTCTTGACCAAACTCTCCGTTATGTTTTCTGTTCTAATTTGACACCACCAACTTATTCCCAAGTTCTCTTTGATGAATTCATCACATAGTTCTCCGACGTATTTCGGGTTTATCGTGAAAGTATCGTCATCGATACAAAAAAAACTGACTCCAAACTTACGTTTGATTTCTTTGATTTCGTCGATCACGTTTTTAACTGATCTAAATCTAACCTTTTTTCCCCATATTTTGTTTGAGTCACAAAAAGTACAGCCAAAAGGGCATCCTCGACTGGTCATTATTCTGTCATAAGATTTACTCAACCCTTCCACATTTAAGACCAAATGTCTTGCTGGAAACGGTAGTGTGTCCAGATCTGTTATCAAGTCTCTATTTGGGTTATGCACAATCGATCCATCATCAGCGACGAACGATGTCCCTAAAATTCCTCTAATAGGTTTTCCCTTCTCCAGTGCCTTTATTACCTCTAAAAATGTGAATTCTCCTTCTCCTCTAACGACAACATCAACAAGTCTAGTTTGTAAAACTTCTTCAGGTAATACTGTTGGATGAACGCCTCCAAAAACCACTTTTATATTGGAGTTTAAATTCTTCGATAGCCTGGCAATATTTAATGCCGCTTTATAAGATGAGGTGGACACGCTTATTCCAATTACATCTGGACGCTCGTTTACTATTACTCCACGCACTTCTTTGTATACAGGGTCATCCAAATTATTAACTCTACTAATATACTCCTCAAAATTGTTTGTCTCTTTTTCTATGCAAAAAATTAATTCTAAACTATCTTCGCAGTCTGCGTTATAAATTCTAACACATACGTTATTCTTCTCTAATACGGCTGCGATATAACCTAAACCCTTTGGAAAATAAGAAGACTTCTGCTTGAAAAATCTATAGAATGGCGGGTTAATCAATAAGACTCTCATTTCTTGTGCATCGTTACACATTAAATCTACGAAGTGTGTAGTTCATGTAACCGACATTTACTGAGCACTGCTCACGTCAAATTTTTTGAGCGATAGTATAAAGATTCTGAGTATATGCTATAGGAACTTCAGCCATATTTCTAATAAGTTTCGAACGTATAGCACGTAATACTCGCGCAACAATTGAATGATGATGATCTGGAGTACATTTGACAACTGCAAAATTGTGCACTTTAAGCATGTTGCTCATCCGTTTCTCATCAAACGTTTGAAGATGCCCAACAGAGTGGAAAACGGCGTGACAATCAGGGCATAGAACGAAGGATCTTCGTAAGACTTCATTATACGGTGTCGTTACAAAAAGGTAGCCTCCTTTCCTTAAAACAGCGGCCATTTCTAAAAGGCCTTTGTGTAGCGTTTCGTCTCTAAGATGCTCAAGAACTTCGGTTGCAATAATTAAATCGAACATATCATTTCCAAATATGCTAGATAATTGCGATATATTTCCAACCCTCAACTTGATATTCGTGTTGCGTAGTTCCTTATTTTTAGCGACTTCTTGCAAGGTGAGATTCACATTTCTTTCAGAAATATCTATGCCAAAGCAGTCGTATAGTAGGAGCGCCATTTTCTTGATGACATAGCCATTACCGAAGCCAACGTCAAGGATTTTTGAACCGCCAGGAACAAGCCTACAGGATTCGTTTACAACATTATCGAGCAGAGCATTTTTGTTCGTACTTGGTAGAAAAATGAGAGTTCTAAAAAGCGCGGGGTGAGTTTGATATACGTCCCAATATTTTTCAATCTTATCATCAGTCCATTCTACGTAGTGAGTACTATTGCTCATGGTGTTCAGCTTTTTACTAAATATTTCCTGATAAGCCATTTCACTTCGTTTCCATATGGAACTAATCGGAGAACTCTCGCCCCTATCTCAAATGATCTAACTTTTAAACTATTATCATAGAAGGCTTGTCTAGAAAGCCAATCATAGTCTATCCCTTTAATCTTGGGTCCAGTTGGAGCTCTAGTTCCTATAACTGCTGGGTCATCACTTATTATCAGGTCATTCTTCTTACAATAGTCATACAAATCAGTACCGACTATCGGAGTAAAAAATGCTGGAGAAGGCCACTGAGGTTTTATTGTTCTAATCATTTTAATCGTGTCCATCGCTTCTTCTTTGGTTTCAGTAGGGATACCTAACATGTAGTTGGCCCATATTTCTATCCCTAGCCCATGGCATATTTCGGCCGCTCTGTAGTTTTGTTCTACCTTGGTTCCCTTCCTGAGTATGTTGAGTATTCTCTGATTTCCAGACTCGAATCCTATAAGTAACATTCTTAATCCAACTTCTTTCATTCTCTTGAATACATCTTGATGTCTACATATAGTGTCTGCTCTGCTCTGACAGGTGAACGGCCTTTTTATCTTTTCATATTTGTCACAGAATTCCATTACATAGTCTGTATTCTGAGTAAAGCAGTCATCATCAATTATTAGTTCTCTGTAATTGTATTTTCGAACTAGTTCTTTTATTTCCTCGATAAGGCTATCGACACTTCTGGTTCTGAATGGTCCAAATATCAAATCTTCTCCAGGTTTACAGAAGGAACAATTGAATAGACATCCTCTTCCTCCAAGAACAGTTAGTACAGGTTGCTTGAATACTGGATGCCTTGTTCTCAATATGGCATCCATGTTCCAGATAGATCTATCTTCAAAAGGTAAGTCATCTAAATCAGGGTGTTCTCCAATGACAATTCGATCCTGGTCGCTTAGGTTTTCTATGATGTTTGGCAAAGTTTCTTCTGCTTCTCCTACAAATATGTGATCAAAATCAGTGTCGTCCGCCACTTCCTCGGGACATATGGAAGGGTGAGGCCCTCCGACTATACTAGTCTTGCCTATGGACTTTATTATCCTAGCACATTCTTTGGCTTCATGGTAGTCTAGTGTCTGACTAGTCACCCCGTATACATCAGCATTACTTTCCTCGATCTTTCTCCTAACATGGGTCCAATCTTCGTATTCCCTCAAGTCGATTAGGTTAACTCTATGCCCTGCTTTTTTTAAAACTGCTGATATCATTCCTAAACCATGATTGACGTAGACACACTCTGGATGCGCTCCTAAACTTTTGAACCCACCATACTCTCTTATCCCTGGAAAAACTAGAGTCACTCTCATTATGCTTTAGCTCCTTCCATCTACTTAGTGTGGCCTTTTAATAAGACTCGTCACGGTTGAAAGGGATGCCGGTCCGAGTTCTCGTGGATTCTTCTACGATTTCTCCACTATCTTTACCCATTCTTTCATTTTCCTAGCCAGGCAGGCTATGTAATTTGGACAACTCAGCTCATCTTTATATTTCAACAGACCATCTGCTAGTTCTTCATAGCAGGAAGAATAAGAGTTTCCTGTTAGCTCTATCCTATCCAATGTCATCCACAGTTTCTCGTTGAGCTTGATGCTTTCTATTTCAAGTTTGATGTCACCGAATACGTCTCTAGGCTCCTTGTCGTGAACACATATTGGTTGACCGAAAGAGATGCTGTCTCCCAGGTGACTAGCTATTTTCTCGAGAAACAAGCCACTAAACACGTCTCCATATCTCCCTCCCCCATATTCTTTACCAGTGAGTTGGTAGAAAGCGGGTATAATCTTGGGTAGGAATCCTATGTTCATTCTTGATACTGGCATGTAGTTCCCCCTGCCGAGAATGTAGGATACAGGAGAATTGTATGGGAGGTCTTCATATAGTCCTTCCAAAGAACCATAATAAAGATAGTCCAAAGCATTTAAGTCAGGAATCTTCTCCCAAAGCCCCATGTTTAGAACAGATGCTATCCTGTATCCTTCTTCTTTACACAAATCAGAATTTCTAAGAGTGTAGGGATACCCCCTAGGATATTTTCTAGAATGCGGACAAACCCACCTATTGGAGGAGGAAATAACCTTTAATTTTCTAACATTCAAATTCTCCCAGTGTTCTCGTAGAAAATCATTCCCCGGCAATGGATAAGTGTCATCATCCAGAAACACGATCATATCATATTCTCTTCGGTATGCCACTAGAAGACTGAATCCGACTTCATCTGAACTTCTAACTGGGATAATCGAAGACTCTACATTTTTCCTCTGAAACCACTCTTTTCTTTCTCTCGTACCGTAAAACTCTACTTCCAATCCTTCAAGCGCGTTGAGTATCTGATTTCTAGTGTTTCCCTCTTCATCAACTATTATTACGTCTGGTTTATGTCCGTATTCTAGAAAGTTTTTGGCATACAATTCAAATGACTTACTCGATCTTATAGTACAGAAGACTACGCAAGCTTTCACTTCAAGCCCTCTGTAATTACATTCTTGGCTCTCTTGCATATGGACACGAGGTTAGACACGAAGATATCGTGGAATCTATAATATTTCCGTATTATCTTTTTAGCTCTCTTGTTGTCTTCAATTAATTTTGGATTCTGCGTTATTTGGCCAGGATGAATCCTGTAAAAGAATGAAGGTTTGTTTAAATGGCATACTTCAAAATATCTACTCAATTTAGCGGCCATTATCCAGTCCATACTTAATGGACATCTTTCATCAAATAATCCCACCTTATCAAAGCACTTTCGTCTGATTACCATTCCTGTTGAGTCAATGTAATTGTAGTGTAATAGAATATTTCTGTCAAACTTGGGCGGCTGATTAGCCACTCCCAATTGTTTTCCCGAATCATCAATTATGTACCAACTTGTATAGATCATTCCAAAATTCTTATTTTCTTCTAGAATGTTTATGCATTCTTCATACATCAGAGGATGTAGATAACAGTCAGAGTTTAACTGAGCAAAGTATTCTCCTCTCATATTCTTTATTCCTTTATTCACCGCTTTTACTGGCCCCATAGGAGGAATGTCTTTTAGAACTTTGATCATGGGATACTCCCGTAGAACTTCATAAGTATTATCTGTGGACCCCCCATCAACCAGTATAATCTCATAGTCCTTAAACGACTGTTCCAAAATGCTGTCTAAACATTTCTTTAAATATCGCCCATAATTCAAATGTGGAATTATTATGCTTAACCTAACCATTTTTCTTCACTTGTTTCATTTTACCGTGTCGGCATACGTATGGCTCTTGTCCCGTGCTTTTATTAAGGTTTCAGCTAAAGTCTTGGCTGGGCCCATCCTTCGCTGCTTCCATGCAGTTAAGCGTGGTCATGATCGTTGCGTAGACCCAGATATCCTTTTCGTTTCTGAACGTGGCGATATTCTTGCGCGGCACAACATGCTCTCGCGGGGCCTTTCGCGCCGATTGTTCTGGGCTCGACTCGTGCATCGCGAAACGATCTACGTTTATGATGAGAGCGAAGAAAGAGGTTCTGGCAGCGCTCAGGCACGAATTCTTGGACTACGCCATAGGGCAGCTGCATGAGCCCTACAAGTATGTGTCAAGCAATCTTATCCAAATAATAAACGTGGAGGCGTATCGGAACAAGGAGAGCCCTGAGGTAACGATTTTCAAGAATCCTTCCAGATACCCAAAGCCTTACCCTCAGACTCGAGTCTTGAAATAAATTCTCGAGCATATCTTGGGTAGTTTTGATAACGAGTTCGCAGGGCGTTACGCCCAGCAATTCAATCACGATGGACCGGGAATCGCGCAAATCTTGAAAGCGGTACCTCTCAATATCTCTTATGCAATTTGGCGATTTACCCCTTTTCGAGCTTGTGATTTGACGACTGCTTAGTAGCTCATATTTCTGGGCGTTATTCAGAAGCTAGTACGATCTGGTATACCCTCGGTTAAAGTAGCAACGGGCTGCCTCCATTCTGAGATGCTCTGCCTTTGCCCATTTAACCAGAAGCCACGTATACTGCTTTAGCGTCGTATTCAGCATAAACCTTGTGATCTGCGTGTCAGGTACTCTCCTCACCCGGTACTGACAGATTGAACGCTGCCGAAGAACATATCTCAAATGAGTTATAACCCATGTCAGACCCTTCAACCTTGTCAGAAATACCTTCATATGGTCTATTGAAACGAAGGCTTTGAATAACGACTTCATGAAGCAGACTGAATAGATCAGTGTTCTCATGGTCAAGTACCTGAGCAAATTCGGAAAACCGTAGTTCTTTATTAGAAGAACCAGGGCGTTCTTCTCAGCGTGGTACACCCATAGCAAAGAATTGCCTGAACAGTGACATCGGTGATATACGACAGAGGCGGGAGCGTACATGACTCTGTATCCTGCGAGCCTAGCCCTCCAACATAGATCGATATCCTCTAGCGTAATAAAAAACTTGGGATCGAAAGGGCCTATTTCATCTAGCATTTTTCGCTTAATGAGCATGGCGGCTCCTCTCGCACTGAAGACCTCTTGAACGTTGTCATATTGTCCTGTATCTAGCTCGCGCCAGTCCCCGCCTCTGCGGAACGCGTGGCCATAATGGTCAATGTAGTCTCCCGCAGAGTCAATAATTCTATGGTCGGACAAGCGCAAGAGCTTGCTCTGAACCACGCCTATTTTAGGGTCCAACGAGGCAACTCGCACGAGCTCCTTGAGCCAGAATCTATCCACTTCTGTATCATTGTTCAAGAAGACGATGTATTCTCCATCAGCTGCGGCCAAACCGATATTGTTTCCCTCCGCAAAGCCGTAGTTTCTATCATTCTTTATGATTTCGTAGGGGCGAGTGCAATTGGATAGCAACTGGATTATGGTGTCAATGCTTTTGTCCAAGGAGGCGTTATCTATGACTATTACCTCAAAATTCGGGTAGTCAGTCGACAGAACTCCATGCAAGCATCTTTGAATATAGTTCCCACCGTTGTAGTTCAGGATGATAACGGAAACCGAGGGATAGAGCACGGTATGGATTTCTTCCACCTCCAGCCACCTCCCAATTCAATCACGGTTTGGTCTGCCGTTAAGCGAAACGGTAAAGATCAGGAGCGCGGTCAATTCTGCACCCGTTCTTGTACGCAGCTCTCAGTTTCCGAAGAGGTCAATGTCAACTCCTATAGTCTGGACGGCTCGATCCGCTAGATCGAATAGAACCCCAGAGACAATCTAACACTCTGATCCATGCTAAAACCCAGCTATTCTAAACCTAAAAACTTTTTGAAGTTCTTGAATGCATCACCAGACTCCTTGCCGCATTCGCATATGATTCTATCCGGATTCATCATATCGCCTGAGCACAAGCGATCAAGCTAGATGAATAGGAACCCGTTCCTTAGAACCCAACCGGCGAGTCGTACGCCGAGCCTGAAAAGTTCGGGGGAGCTTCTCCAGAGTTTTCAAGAGCGCAAACAACCGGGCTCGTGCAGAGGACGCTCTTCCGGCCTTGATGTCTATTGCGCTTGCACCTAGGACCTTGACCAGTCTAATCATGGCGTCCTTGAATGGCAGATGGATCAAGCCGAAGATTATGTATCCGCGAGTAAAGTGATATGCCTGAGACTCAGACCCGGCCTTGATTGTCGCTGAGTCGATGTGTGAGGCTAAGGCGGAGGGGACGTATATCATCTTAACCCCACTCTTCCGTGCCCTTATCTGGAAGTCAGTCTCGTCGTAGTAGAACGTGTAGTTCTCTTCGTCTAATAGGCCCACTCGCTCGATAACTGAGCGCCTAATCATCCAGACTGCTCCGGTTATCCAGTCGACTGACTCCACCCGACTGTACAGCCAAGAAGGCACTCTCTGCGTCCTAAGGTGAATCCTTCCTGCCGCATACTGGACGAACGAGGTTCCATAGAACACGGTTTTTGGCCCGAAGATTCCTGCATCCGCATGGTCGCGCGCGGCAGCGACCATATTGCTGACAAAAGAGCGATCAAGCACCACATCATTGTTCATCAGAAGCAGGAGTTGTCCATGGGACTCCCTAATACCAATGTTCGCTGCCTTCACATAGTACAGGTTCCTCTTGGCCCTGATGCACTTAAACACGGGAAAGAGCTCGGTGACATACTGAAGGCTCTTATCGGTCGACGCATTATCCACAACGATCACATCAAGACGCGGATAGTCTTGGCGAGCGATTGACGGGAGTGAGCGCATCAGCAGGTGCAAGCCATTGTAGTTCACGACAACAACGGAGACTAGCGGAGAACTTTCACGGCCTGATCCGATTTGTCTCGCCGAAGACGGCACGGCTTGGTGCCCTCTACCCGAAATTGCGTGGTTTTGTGTTTCAACTTGCCTCAAGCTTTTGTTTTGTTCGGCATCATCCAGTAACTGTAGCGCATGGCTCTTTTCTGAGCCTAAAGCTTTCATCCTTCTACTTAATACAGCCAACCCATAAAGTGATCCTAAAGCCTTCTGGAAACGAATGTGCGGCAGGTCTATCTCACGTAGAAACGCACTTTTTGACTTTGTGATCTTCGCAACAATTGCAACGAAAATGGATGCAAATATCAGTGCCACATTTGCTAGAGCCAACAAGGACCCGCGTAAAAAGGCATCACTGAAAGATATCCACTTCGAAAGCAAGAGTACGTAGTTCTTGCTTGCATAAAACTCCCTGAGCTGTTTATCCTGACGCATTGAGCCTTTCGCTTCTTCCCTTCCCACATGATAGACAGTCGCTTCTGGGACAGCATAAAGTCTGTAACCTCTGTTTCTGATCTTCATAGAGAGGTCAACGTCTTCGAACTGATGTGAAATCTCATCATCAAAGCCTTTAACTTCGTCTAATATTTCTCTAGGGAAGAGGGCATTGCCTGTGAACGCATAATCTGTAATCCCAGCATCTATCTTCGAACTAACTCTTAATCCAAGGGCTGGGAAAGAAAGTGTGCAGACAACACTCTTGTTGCCTAAACGGTCAACTATAGCTCCCGAAACTCCACCTACGGAGCTATCTCGTTTCTTAATTTCAACGAAAGCTTGAACTAACTCTTGTAGATTGCTGGGAGAGGGTACGGCGTCGTCATCTATGAAGTGTATGAGATCACCCTTGGCTACTTCCAGACCTCTGTTTCGAGCATAGCCCGGCCCCTTTCTATGAACATCGCAAACCAGTATGACCTCATACCTTGGATACTCATACTGTGCCAAGGCGCGCAAGCACCCTTCAAGCCACTTTCTTCCCAATGTTGGGACAATGACCGACACAAAGGGCAGCGCTGGGAGGTTCTGCCGCAAGTTGCCCTTTATGAACTGAGACCTGCGTATAATAACATCGGATGAATTCACTGGCGCATCACGCTAGCAAAATCCTGTCCACGATTTCAATCCATCTTTTACTCCTCTTTAAGCTCTGGCGAGTTCAATAATCTTATGGCTTCGTCTGCCATAGCCCTCACATTGCCCCACTTCACCAGCACAATGGTGTCATGGTATACGTCATGATAGACAGGCAGATCGAATGGGACCACGGGGGTGCCAGCGTTTAAGGCTTCGCAATGATATTATGCCATTCCGAAGACGAAAAGAAAGATCTCGAGATAGGAGGTCGCTCGAGCAACCGAGAGGTTCAGCGTCTCTGTTTGAAGGGTTTCTCTCCAATTCTCTGTCTCGCTTTTAAGAGGGTGTGTGAATCAATATACAAACCTGATTCGAAAAGTTCATCGAAGATCCTCAGGTACTCTGGCTTCAATCTCCGTAACTAGCAATTTGTAAACGAGGAAATGTAATACCCGCCGGCTACTGAGCCTCTTTTTTACAGAGTTATAGCACCAAATGATTTTGGCAGACATAGAAAACACATCATTGAATCTATACAGGAAAAGTTAAACGCTAAGCTAATCGTTTATACTGCTAGTTCCTTTTACCCAATTGCTCAAATAATGATACAAGATGCATCCTCTTTTTGAAGATCTGCTAAGATCTGTTGCAAGAACCGAAAAAAGCTGCCTTAAGATAAATTGGCCTGATGGAGACGCAAACGCGGCTGAAAAGCTTCTGACGATATGCAGAGAGAGGTTCAAAGGGATTTGGTATTATTGATATTATCGTACCCGATTATGCAAAAGTGCTGCGACTATGACGGCCTCCTAGATTGGCGGAAGCCTCCCTGATTTCTTTTCTCCTATGCGAATTTCTTATCCATTCTTTTCCTTTGCAGCCTGTTCAGCTTCTAGGTGAAAGGATTACAGATTCGTATACCGATTCGATTTGCGCACTAATCATTCTGTAATCATGCCTATCCAAGACGAGCTTCCTGCCGTTTGACCCCAGCGTTTCACGCAGCGCTGGATCGCCAATTAGCTGCAGAATTCTTCGCGCCAATTCATCAACGTCGCCAAATTGAACCAAGAACCCATTAGTGTCATGTCTTATTGTCTCGTGGATAGGACCTGTCCTTGCGGCTATAACCGGTTTGTTGCGCATCCATGCCTCAAGGTGCACAGTACCATATTCAAAACCCCTCGAGGGCTGACAGAGAATATCACAACCATCAAAGACATCCCTCTTCTCATCTTCACTAACCCAGCCTAGATCGATTATTCTTAGATCCTTGTGCTTAGATTTCTCTCTCAACCAGAGTCGAGTCGGGAACCCGATGGTTACGAGTACCACGTTGTCTACGTGTTCTTTAACCAAATCCAAGGCCATAAGTACGTGAATGGCCCCCTTGTCGTACTCTGTCGACGGAACTAGAACTACCGAATCCATATTGCCGATGCCAAATTTCTCCCTAAACTTTTTTCCTGAAGCGTGCATCCATTCTCCTATGTCTATCCCCGCTGGAATGACGTGTATTCTCTTCGATGGAATACCCATTCTTACGATTAGGTCCTTTTCACCATTAGTAGCCGCTATAACGGCCGCGGACTTCTGGAGGATTGTTCTCAAGTATCTGGACTGAAAGATGGGGATCCCCATGTGTAGGAACGGCGAGATAACAAATGGTATGTTCGCTCTGCGCGCGGCTGACCAAGCCAGCCAGACATAGCCCAAAGGAAAACATGATGCGTGAACTACGTCATACTGAGGAGATTTGCTAACAATGTGAAGATATAATCCAGGCATGAAGGGCCCTCTCGACAGGATATCGACGAATTCGTTAGGCACTTGAAATATTCGAAGAGTTCGGAAGAAGGCGCTTACAGGATAGAAGTTTTCAAACCTCAGGATCTTAACTCGATCCACAACTTCTGTCTTTCCAAGTCTGTGTAATGGATTAAACCAACTGCGCCGCGTGTTCGAGACTAAGAGAGTTATGTCGTGACCTCTATGGGCTAACCCTTTGGATAGATACCACACATACTTCTCAGCGCCTGCCAGTGGAGCCGGTTTACTTCTTAGTGTTACGAGCGCGATTTCATATGACATCTTTCGTTCCACTAAGAGCTACATACAATTGGGATTTGGTTTTCCTCTAGATTTTGCGTTTCCGAGTGCTTAGGCTTTAACCCTATCACCTCTAAGACCCTTCTCTGAATTGGGCCCCACGATCTTAGAAGCTGGCAGAGATTGGCGGAAAATGAACTCGATGGGAGATGCTTACGCGAGACCTATCGCTCAGTATCTCACTTTTGACTTGAATACGTTAGGACCGTATATCCGCCTTTTGTGTACGTTGGCTCGTGGTCGCATATGCTTCAGAAAGGCCTGCGCCGCCAGGTCTCTAAACTCACTCCATTCTGTTGCTATGAGGCAGCAATCCGCTCCCTCAATGCACTGGCCAGCCGTGTCAGCATAGTAGACTTTGTCGGCAAGGATGTTCCTTGCGTTCTGCGTCGCTTTGGTCTCCCCGAGTACGAGATGCTAGGTGGGATAGGGTGCACTACCGAGGTCACCTACAAGCCGTCGCTAAGAGTGAGGCATTACTTGCTCTCTGACTAACAGCAACCTGTACAATCGGCTTCCCAAAGATACGAATTTCGAACGTCAGACCAAGTCTGCTCCTGTTTTCGGTCTTTCATCGGGATGCGATTCATCTGTCTAGATCAACCTAAACTCCGGTAACGGAACGATAAACCTCCCGCCCGAGTCTAGGAATGCTCGTTCTCGCTCTATGAATTCTTCCAGGAAATGCCAAGGCAGCACAAGGAAATAGTCAGGTCGCTCGGCTCGCGCTTGCTCCTCAGAGATGATTGGTATTAGCGTTCCGACGGTCTTCTTCCCCCACTTGTCCGGGTTTCGCTCTGCCGCTGCTTGGATCAATGAGTGATCTAGATGGCAGTACTGTAGTAGCGTGTTGCCCTTGGTCGAAGCTCCATAGACGTAGATCTTCCTTCCCTTCTTGTGCTCTGTCTTTATGAATTGGTAAAGCCTATTCCGCAGTGATTCAACCTTGGACGCAAACTCCTCGTAGACCCGCTTGCGGTCCAGCCCCATGTCCTCTTCGAGTTTATCGATTTGCCTGAGGCGATCACGCGATTCATATCCGCTTCCTAGGTAGCCGCAATTCTTATGTTTCACGCAAACTCGAAAACTTCCTCCATTCACATCGTTCAGCTCGACATCGAATATCTCTAGGTCGTGTCTGTCGAGAAGGTTTCGCAGCGACGCCATCGAGTAGTATGCGAGGTGTTCGTGGCAGATATTATCGAAGGCGTTCTGGCTTAGCATTGAAGGCAGGTAGCTCATTTGGAGAATCCAGACACCGTCATATTCCAAGCACCCCACAACGTCCTGAACGAATCTGTTAGGGTCTTCTAGATCGTAAAACATTGCAATGCTTGTAATGAGTTTTGCCTTCGATCTACCAAAATGCTTTTGATACATTTCCAAGCTGAAGTAGTCGTTGACTATCTTCGTGGTGCCTGCTTCGGCGTAAGGGGCCAGGTTATTAGCGGGTTCGAAGCCTACCAGTTTCAATCCTAGTGTCTTATATGAGCGGAGCAGCGTACCGTCGTTGCAGCCAATATCAACAACTATATTACCTTCCGATAACTTAACCAGCCGCTCCGCTCGGCTGGCCACATCCTCTAGTGCCGCCCTCATAGTTTTGTTAATGCCAGAGCGGTACCAATAGTGCTTGAACATTAGATCTGGAGGTACTGTGTGCCTTAGCTGAAGAAGGCCGCATCCACCAGAGCTCACGTCACAAAGAACAAGTTCCAGAGGAGCCTTGGGCACGTCTTCGCTTGGGCTGTCAACGAAGTTGGAGACGTATTGGTTTCCTAATGAAAGGACGAAAGTCAGATTGGTTGAGCCACAGGACCTGCAAGTTGTTCGGACTTGGATTGTTTCTTCGCAAAGTCTTTCCATTCTCTTCCACTCATAGATTTGTATGTGATGCTAATGACTGGACTTGAGACACCACTCTTTCCGCTTCCGAGTCTTTCATCGTGTTGCAAAGTGGGAGTGAGATACACGTTCTGTATAGACGACTGCTGTTCGGGAATTTCGCGTGAGCAGTCTTGAAGTGTGGCTGGCGGTGCAGGGGTGGCCATGGCGTTCGTGTCTCAATACCGTTGCTGTGTAGGTGAAGTCTCAAATTGTCGCGTATCGTCCTCGAATGAGCCACTGCGATGAACATCATGTAGGCGTGTCTCGTCACGTAGCTGGGAACGCGTTGGAATTTGAAAAGCTGGGATAGTCTTTCCCTGTACATAAGAGCGATCCGGTTCCTTCTAGAGATGTAATCATCAAGTTTTCTAAGTTGGACAATTCCCAACGCAGACTGAAGATCTGTGGTTCGAAGGTTCATGCCGACCCCTCTAGATACGTATTTCTGTTCAGGAAGCTCTCCATGGTTTCTGAAGAGCCTGCATCGTTTGGCAACCTTAGAATCGCTGGTCAGCACAGCCCCTCCTTCAACTGTGGTAATTTGTTTCGCGGCATGGAAACTTAGGGTCACAGTGTGGCCATGTGAGCCTACTTTTTGGTGATTGTATTCAGCTCCGATCGATTCAGCAGCGTCCTCAATAAGCATAAATTTGTATCTTCGAGCAAGGTCTGACAACAAGATCATATCGTGGGGCAATCCTGCAACGTCAACGGCCAACACAAACTTCGGGCGTAGCTTTCTTGCGGCACTTTCTAGGGCATCGTACTCAATATTGAAGGTTTCCGAGTTGATATCAACCAGACAAACTCGGCAACCAATCAAGCTTGGAACATTAGCCGTGGCTACGTGGGTGTAATCCGGCACCACGACGCGATCGCCGGGTCTGGCCCCGTGAGCCATGAGCGCACAGAGGAGCGCGGATGATCCGTTGTTAACCACGATTGCATATCTAGCACCTGAGTATTCCGCAAGCTTTCGTTCGAATTCCTCGGTCACTTTGCCTTGACTTACCCATCCGCTCCTCATCACTTTTAGTACCTCATCTATTTCGTCAGAACCGATGTCAGGTCGGCTCCAAGGAATAGCGTAAGTCATTTCATGTCTACTCGCGAAGCGGAAGACCCTTGCTTCCAACGACTGTGGAATCTTTGCAGGGTTCAGCTCTTTCCACCTTTAGGACTGATATCTCCGCTCCCACTCCCACATATGACCATTCTCCTTATACCATTCGATCGTTCTCCTCAATCCGTCTTCCAATGTGACCTCGGGTTTCCACCCGGTGAGACTCCTGAGTTTTGAACTATCACAGACTAATCGTGAAACATCATAGGGACGTAGGCGTGAGCTATCTACACTTATTCTTGCTAAGCCTCCTTTCATTATTAAAGCAATCCTATGCGCGATCTCTTCCACAGCGTAATCCTTGCCCGACCCGATGTTGATGACTTCTCCTTCAATCCCTCCCTTGCTCGCGAGCATGCATGCAGCTCGCGCCATGTCGTCTACGTAGGTGAAATCTCTTCGAGCTCCCAAGTTTCCCAGAATCAACTCCTTGGACTTTGCAAGTTGGGATATTATCTCGGGAATAACATAGGGATGCGTCTCACGAGGACCGTAACAGTTGAAAGGCCTGGCGATGACGACAGGAACCTCCTTCTCTCTAAAGAGTACCCGACACAGGAGGTCGGCTGCAAGCTTGCTTACACCATAGGCTGACTGAGGTAATGTCGGGTGTTCCTCGCTCATTGGAATGGTCTGAGCCGACCCATAGACCTCAGAAGTTGAGAAGTGAATAATTCTGTTGACGCCGAAGGTCTTACACGTCATTAGAACGTTTAATGTTCCTTGAAAATTCGTGCGCATAAACCTCTCCGGATAATCATAAGAGAGCGGGATGTACGGATCAGCTGCCAGATGGTAGGCGATGTCAGGTTTCGTTAATGAAAGCGTCTTCATGAACTTCCAGCTCTCCACGTCGCCCGGAATTATGTTATCTCGCCCGATAACTCCTTTGAGGTTCGAAGCGCTTCCGGCGGTGAAGTTGTCGTACGCAAAGACTTCGTAACCCTCCTTCACCAAGGCCCGCACAAGGGCCGAGCCCATGAATCCGGCTCCCCCAGTCACCAACACTTTTTCCTTCATGGTAGTCACGGAGTCCGATGCGAACTATCCAGAGTGCTCTTCATATTCACTTCCAAGCGTATGAGAATGGAACCCATAAATTATTTGCCTTTTCCTAGGAAGAGCGCCATGGATACAATGTCACGGTATCGGCAACGCACTTTCTCCTCTTTGCGAAACACTCCCTCAACAATAAATCCTCTGCTGCGGTACAGCTCACGAGCTCTGCGATTATCCGCGTAAGTTGCCAACCAGATTTTCTCTATGCCCATCTCTGCTGCGTCGATTGTCATTGCATCCAGCAATTTCTTGCCGATTCCTTTGCCTTGATATCTCTGATGCAAGACAATTCCCAACTTCACAACGTGTCGTTTTTCCTTTTCGGGAAAAAGGTCAAGGTGGCCGAACCCGACGATTCTTTCCTTGTCGAGAAGTATGTAGCCCACCACCTTCCCTGCAGCAACTTCCTTGAAGACTCCGCTTGCCGCGGCGGCGGGGCTCGCTATCTTGTAACCAAAGTGCGTATAGTCATATGTGGTTCTCCTATCGAGTTCACTTAAGAATTTTTCAAATGCTTCACGATGTTCGTTGTGCAATTTCGTGACTCTCACACGACCAGGCGCTGCTTGAGCTGTCATCGCAGGACCCTATAAGCACGATTCCGAACTATATTTATGGGCCTGAGGTAACGATCAGCGAGGCTCCATGAAGGCGTGTAGACGCACTTCATCGGCCCATTCAGTCCTATATCCGTTGGTCCTGAGTAGGTTCTCTATGTAGGTCTTATCGTTTAGAGGATGGACCTCAACTATCCAAGCCTTGATGTGTGGCATGATCGAGTGCGAATCTTCGAGAATCAGACCCTCAGCCCCCTCAGCATCGACCTTGATCAAGTCCACGCTTTCCAACTTCAGGCACCTGAACAGCGAGATGAGCCTCATGGAAGGGACTAGGATCGTTCCCTCCGGCCATCCAATCTTGGGCGTCAGGCTGCTGTGGGCAGAAGAGTGCGGGCCTAAGTGTAGCTCAGCATGGCCGTCAATATCAGCTACAGCTGCTCGAATGGCTATGACGTTCTTGTGCCGGCTAACATTATATCGAAGGACACGGAATGTTGCAGGGTGTGGCTCGATCGTAATAACTCTCTTAAAGTTCTGTGCAGCTATTAAGGTATAGCGTCCTATATTTGCTCCTATATCGACGAAGACCTTCCCGCGGCTTCTCTCTACGAGACCAGTGACTGCCGGTTCATACTCGTCACTGAGGTAGATTGCATCGGACGCGAACACGCGAAAGTATGCGTATCCCCATCTTGTGCTAGCTCTACCGAGTAGGCATGAGAGCCCAAGGTGTCTCCCTATCCATTCTCTCCAATAATGCAGTGTCAACCACCCTACGTGATCTAGGAACCAAAGGGTCCTGGGTCGTCCTAGAATAACGAAGAGGTATATACGTACAAGAAAAAAGAGGTAAGCTAGGAATACCTCTGTTAAGGATGCCCATCTGCCAAAATCCTGATAGCGAAAACGCAGACTAGTTTCACGTCGGGTTGACATTACTTGCTATCCATCCTCGTTCATCATCCGGCCGGAAGCGGGTCATTGTAACTAACACACATTCGCCTACGCAATTGGCAGGTTAGTTTGAAGGACTCGATTCTCACGCTTCTCAGACTCATATCCATGGTTAAGGGTGGACCGGAGTATTCCTCAATTGTCATAGGTTGTACATCGGGCGTAGTGATCCTCGCAAGCTCGAACATAGACATCTTGTTGTCTCCACACACGTGAACAATACCGGTAATGTCCCTTTCAACGACTCTTCTAATGGCGTTGGCCAAGTCGTCTGCGAAAAGGTATGTCCCAAATCTGTCCACAAACGCCTTCGGATACGGCCATTTTTCGCGTGGAACAAAGTTGGTTCTAATAATCAGTCGCTTAGCAGCTTTGCTCTCTGAAACGATAGACTCACTGACAAGTTTAGTTAATGAGTAGAGGTTTTTCGGATACGGTGTATCTTCCTCAGTGTAATTTCCCCGATCACCGTAGAAGACACAAGCCGTTGAGATGTGGACAAAGTAGCAATCTGGATTGGATTGCAAGCACGCGTTTAGCAAATTTCTCGTCCCATCCACATTTGTTTTCCATGCCAGCTCTCTATTTTCCTCGCATTGCCTTATCCCTGTCATGGCGGCTGAATGGACCACGGTGTCAATGTTATGGTTTTGAATGTAATCGCGTACTGCTTTTGCATCTGTTATGTCCATCTCTGCCCTTCCTGGGTGCAAGCATTCTGGAAAGACCTTCACAAGCTCCCTTCCCAGTTTTCCTGTACTACCTGTTACCAAGAGCAAATCTAAGTTCCTCCACAGTATCTTCTACCTTTTTGTTAGACTCGAAGCCTAGTCTTTCCCTTATCTTGCCAGAATCCGCCGCATAACTTCTTTTGTCTTTAATCTCCTGCATAATCTCAACTTTGCACGGGATCAGCTGTGCGACCCTTTCTGCAAGCTCCAAAATCGTCATGTTCTCTGCTGCCACGTTATAGATATCTGAATCGGTGCCCAGAGCTTCTATGAAAGCATCGGCTGCGTCTGAAACGTGTAGAAAGGGCCGAAGCTGCTGACCCCCATATACAACTATTTTCCCCTTCATTGCATTTCGGACAAACTCGTTGACCGCGAGATCGAGCCTTAGCCTAGGCGAGTTTCCATGAAGTGTCCCAAGGCGGAGGATTACTCCTCCTGAGGCGACTACATCTTTTTCTGCTAGGAGCTTTGTTACACCGTAAAGGCTGAACGGCTGCGGATCATCATCCTCTTTATGTTTGAGACCAGTGGCTCCATAGACCGAACACGTAGATGCAAACAGTATCTGCGTTGCGTTATTCTTGCAAGCGCGAGCCAGAGCCTTCGTGGCGAGATAGTTAGTTTCTACCGCAAGATTCGGATCCTTATTGCAAGCAGCATCACCGACTATTGCTGCCAGATGAATTATCGCATCAAAGCTATTTACGATGCCTTCTACGCTACTGTTGCTTCGAATGTCTTCCTTAATCCATTCGACCGCTCCACTTGCTGGTTCCCTCAGATCTAAAATGCCGACATCGTGATTAGGCTTTAGTCTATCAACCAAGACTGACCCTAGGTAGCCGGAACCACCGGTAACAAGTATCCTCATCTTGGTTTTACCTCCCAGACATCACCGAATTTGTAGGGGCTAACTCGAAAATCGTCGCGCAATGATTCTTCCAACGTGAGTGTCGATAGACCGATGAGCAAAGTTTCGTCCTCCAAACTCATCCATCCATTATAGTAGCGAGGCGGCACCACAATGAGCTGAGGTCGCTTAGTCGTAAGTATAAACGTCTGTATTTCCGGTGGCCCTTCCTCCCTTTCTCTAACGAGGACCATTTTGGATGATCCCCGTGCCACAAAGAAAAGTTTCCATTCGACCTCATGCTTATGAAATCCTCTTATCGTGCCCTTCGAGAAGTTACCGACGACATAAATGCGCTTGATCTCCGGCAGGTCTGGAGCCGCTTGGTAGACTTGGTAGAGAAAGCCTCTATCGTCAACTTTCGCTTCTAATTCGATGAGTTTAGGTTGTTGCATTCGAAATCAGCTCAGGAATACTGGAAAACAGGCGTGTCAAGCATATATGGTTTAGTCCCTAACGGAACTTGGATACTAAGACATCGGTGGCTTGACGAAGAGTATCTATCGGAAAGATTAGATAAACTAGCCGATCTAGGAGGTGCACATCTGATATTCTCCTGGTCGACTGCGTCCTCGCTCTCTCACGAAAGATCGTGCGTGAATTCCTGATTACCCACCGAAAGGCGCCCATGCCCCGAACGGTTCTAAATCTCACTGCCGCCGAAAAAGCGAACACTATTATGCGGATCAGTATAGCCCCAGCAAGAAGGCCGAGCAACCAACCTTCAAGATCCTTGAGAAGAGTCATCGTGAAGCCTTTCAATTCATGGTATGAGGCTAGGCTTCTGAGTCGAGGATCATTCCTTATAGTCTTTCCTATATGATAGCAAACCGCGCTTGGTTCGAATACCACTCTGTAGCCTTTCATCCATGTCCTCCATCCAAGGTCGACCTCCTCCCATCCGAAAAAGTAGTTCTCATCGTAGCCTCCAATCGCATCCCAGACAGACCGTGGCATTAGAAAGAAACCCCCTAGCGCATATAGAGTCTCTACCTCATCGGTGAACCAGGAAGCTGGCTCATCAAAATGCCAACCGCGCCTGTCAAGTCCTATGGCTAAGACAAGCTCTGGACGATCTACCACCAGATTCTTCCCGTACACGCACCCTGTCTTCCAATCAAGTTTACGAAGCGCTTGCAAGACAGCATCTTTCTCAAGAAAAACATCGGCATCCAGAAAGCAGAGAACTCTTCCACGCGCCAATCCAGCAACTAAGTTACGTGCTGGTGCCAAACCAATGTTGCGACTCTGGGAAACGAGCTTCACCTTCGCCTCAAACTCACGAAGGATTAGAGGCGTCGAGTCAGAGGAGTTGTTGTCGACTACTAACACCTCTATTGAGACTCCAGTTTGGTCCAAGGCGCATTGCACGCACCTACGTACGTAGGATGCGCAGTTATATGTAACAATGATTATTGAAACGTCGGGCTCCGTCATGATGAAGTCGCTCACACAGTCGAAATGGTGTGCTCGCCAAGAGCATCTCGAGACTGATGCAAAAGAATAACCCTGAGCATGTTGCCAATGAAATTCTAGAGTCGTCGGATTTGTCGATATCGTTGAGGATGCAAGTAACCCTGAAGATAAGCGTACCACCTATTCATATTGTAGGTCAGCACCTCTAGATCTCTCGTGAATAATGCTGCCACCGCGGCGAGGATCGGGTAGAGCACAACATTTCTCGCTATGAATGGCAGAACCTTAAGCCTCACGACATTTCGCAACAGTCTGAGATTTGCTCCCATCCAGTAGCCTTTCTTTTCACTATATGTGAAGAAGTGGACGCCTCTGACTTGCATCGTCTTTGTGGCGTACCCTTTGCTGCGAATGTATAGCCAAATGCATACGTCTTCAGCGGCTCCAAGTTCTTCGGGGATGCTTATCCCTGATACAGATTCTCTCAGAAAAAGTGTAGAATTCGTAAGGAAAAAGTTCTGCTTCAAAGCTGGAATTAGCCTCCACCAGAACTCAGTATACTTCTGTAAAGGAAGAGGCGGTCTTGTTGTTGGTAAGACAACCACAGCCCCAGCAGGCTTTCCTTCGTCATTTTTCGTACATAGAAGTTTCAACGCTTTTGGATACCAATCGGCTTCCAGTATCAGAACATCAGAATCAAGCATCATGAGTACATTTGTTCTGGCTTTCTCTATCAGCAGTTGCCTAGCGTACCCGAGGGAAGTGTTTTCGGAGTACACCTCAGCACCGTGATTTTTCAGTATCTCGAGGGTTCCATCGTTACTGTAGTGATCTACCGCCACAATTCGGTTTATCGGAACAGATTTCCTGATGGCCGTAAGGGCTTGATCCAAGTAGTTGGCGCTGTTGTACGTAGGGACCAAGATATCTATTGGCTTCGTGGGATCTATCGGCATCAACTTTGCTTCATCTGTCTTGCTTGTGGTTCGAGAAAGATCTGCCCTGAACGGGGTTGGAATGCCGTTACTACACAGTACTTTATCTATGCGGTGCTTGTCAGTGCGGGAGCCGATGTGGCAAACGCGTCCTCAAAGATCTTTTCGGCCCTGAACTCTTCCGTGAATTGCGCAATTTTGCCTTGCATTTGATAAAGTAGACTCCTGTTGTTGAGCAGCGTTGCAATGGTTTTTGCTAGCGCGTCTACGTCGTAGGGTATACAGACCACTACTCCCTTCTTCTCCAGCTGGTTTGCGGCGACCACTGAGACTTGACTTACTACGACAGGGATATGGTGCTCAAGATATGTCTTAACCTTGCTGGGCTCTACATAGCGTGTCAAGCCATGTGCTGTTGGAGCATACATCGCTATACCTACGGAACATCGAGAAAGTATCGCGCTCAATTTTGCCTCGTCATATACGAAGCCGAAGAATCTGACGAATTCTTCCAGTCCTCTACGTCCAACCAGTCTCTTCAACTTCTCTTCTTCAGGCCCCGACCCAATAATGAACAACTTAAAGTCAGGAATATGTCTCAATATTTTTGGCACAGATTCGATGACGAGTTCAAGTCCTTGGTAAGGTCTTAAAAAGCCTACATAGACCGCTATGTTGCTGTTCAGCTTCGACGTTGAGATCAACTTGGCCGTAATAGGGTGCGGAACAGTGGTCTCCAAAAATGGCCTCAGCTCAGGCGAATTGGCGTGCCTCGCCTGTCTTATAGCTTCAGACAGATTCCAAGTCGCATCCGACAGTGATATGCATATGTTATCTATAATCCGGAAGCCAGCTGCCATAAATCGATTACTAATAGAGCCAGATTCTCTTGGAGGTTGTATGTAGTCGTAGGAGTAGTACACGACGCGTTCTGCAAACTTCAGTCGTTTAAGGAGAAGCCCAGCTAATGTTGGCCCATAGCTCGCACCTACGTACAAACCAAATCTTCTTCTCATCCTAGTCACTGTAAGGACGATCGATGCAATGTCCAGAAGGTAGAACAACGGCCATAGCGCCTTAGACTTAACGCGCCCAGCCAGCGCTCTTATAATCGCTCTCAGATTTTTTACGGACCGTCCATAACTGTACAGAGTTATCTGAGGCTTTGCATCTCTAACGTAAGGGGCTACTAATCCGATGAAACCGAGGCTCGGGGTCTTGCCCAAAAGGTAGTCTCGTAGTTCTTCGATACGATTTATGACTAGGTAGCCGGCAACCATTACGCTGAACGATTTGAGGTATGATATCCTATCAGGTAAGCTCATCCGGAACGTCATTTTCTCCCTATGCCGGATTTCTTTTTAAATCGTGCACTTGTGTACAACTCGAAGAATACCTACTACTTTGCGGGTAACAGATTGTTATGATGGGACAGATGGAAATCCAAGTTGTCTGCAATTTCAACGTAGACAGCTGGCCATGTGATAATATCGTGCGTTGCAGGGGTCGAAGTGACTGCACTCTTCGTCATCCTTACGGCGTAGCTCTCCCCATCCACCCACAACATTTCAATTTGATAGCCTTGATAGGTGCGCGACAAGAGAATCTCCCTATAGTAAGGTGGGTATGCCTCTGCCATCCACGGAATTTTGATCGTGAAATAGTCATCGTAGAGGAAGATTGTATCCCATCCTCTCGACAGGTAGTCTTTAAACCCTTCTTCTGTGCCCGGAACAGGAAGCACCACCACGTTCGGCAGCATGGACATGTATACTCTTATCGCCCTCATATGTAGCCCGCCGATGACAAGCGTCCTTCCCGAATCTTTAGCCAAGAGATAAAGCCTGTAGTATGGAGCGCGATAGTCGAAACTGAGTCTGTCAACCGGCTCACGAGACAGACTCCTCTGGAGAGTATCGGTTAACTGCGGGATCTGTGTAGAAGCCAAGGCCAGAAAGACGAGGAGAATCGCGGCCATGTGTTTGGTCTTCACTTTTTCGTATAGCCTGGAGAACCCTGCAATAGCTGGGAGCGACGTATGCGTCGTTCTCACCATAGCGGATGTCCAGGCCGTCAGGGCGCTTGGAGTTGTTCCGACCACTATGTTCAAGGATATGGCGAAGCTTAGGAAGGCCAACAGCATATTCCATCCAACGCCAGCTGAGATCGTGGATCTATGTCTGATGGCAGATCGAACCCACATGAGGAAAGCCACGAACGCAAAGATCGCAAAAAGAGGGTTGTATCCGTAAACCAGACTCGTGATGAAGCCACTCATGAATTCGGCCCCCTGCGCTTGTAAGGGAATGACGACTGACGACCGTAAGAGTTCAGGACCTGTCGGTAGTACGATGGTCGGTGATGGAGGTGGAGCTGTAATCGTAACATTTGCCGGAGGAGGCGAAGGAGGTACATAAGTTATATAGTGAAAGATTTGAGTCCACATGGAAATTATGAAGCCGTATACTGGCTGAGCGAAGGCGAGAGGTTGGATGCTGATAGGTATTGGAAAGACAAGCGCCATAGGCACAGCATACGCCAAGATCGACCTGATAGGCTTCTTCTCCGCTAAGAGCATCGTAATGAAGTTTCCAGCCACGAATATCAAGTAAGGCTCCCGAACCTTATACGCCATCACGAATGCGACAGAAGAAAGCAGAGCATAGCCCGCTCGATAGCTCTTCAGGTAACTGACTATGAAATAGACACCGAGCAACGCGAAGAAAAGACCCATCGTTTCAGTGAGGATCATAGGCGCCAAGACTGTGAATGTCGGAAAGAGCGGCATAGACAGGAGGAGGAGCGCTGTTGCGCCTTGACTCACTTCTAAACGCTTGAATATAGCGTAGGCAACCGCCACGCAGCCTACAGCCCAGATCGCCGAGTATATCGCCCCTCTTATAATCAATGTATGAATATCTTTCACATCGCTGAAGAACCACGTAAAGATGCCGACAAATACCTCCCGGTAGTAAAGATTCTGCGCTTTATCCAGAATGAAGTTGTTGAAGTACCAAGCCTCATCTGGAAGAATATAGCCTGTAACAAGAGTGTAGTAGAACCTCCCAACTACAATCCCAAGCATCAAGAAAACTGTGAAAACGAAACCAACTTTACCATAACCCACACGCTCGAGGTAACTGTTCACCCGCTTAAAGGGGGCAATCAGAGTCCTAACGATCAAATTTCCTCTCAGTCTCGTAACTCAAGAGCCACGTAACGAGGGCGAAACCTGTAACGTCTCAGTTCAACTTACCGCAGCAGCACGTACTGTTCGCAGAAGGCGGAATGCATTGTCCACGACTACTTCCCAGTTTCTCGCTGTTCTCTCAGAACCGTCATGAGCATGAACTAGATTACAGCTAGGAAGACTAGCAGGTTCTTGGATATAGGCACTCAGGATCTTCGTCATCTTTATGGCGTAGCTCTCGCCATCAACCCAGAGGGTTTCAACAGTATAGCCCGGATAGTTCCGCGATGTCAGGATCTGCCTGTAGTATTCTGGGTAGACGTTCAGCATCGATGGACTATTTATCGTAAAAAAGTCATCGTAAAGGAAGATTTTATCCCATCCTCTTGACAGGTAATCTTTAAACCCTTCTTCTGTGGATGGAACAGAAAGCACCACCACATTCGGCAGCATAGACATGTATACTCTTATCGCTCTAAGATGTAGCCCCAAGACAAGAGTGTGCCGAGAGTTCTGGGCGAGTAAGTATAGGCGATAATAAGGCGCCTTGTAATCTAGGCTCAATCTGTTGACTGGTTCTGGCGATAGACTGGTCTGGAGCGCTATGCTGTACTGAGTGAGCTGTGCTAGACTGAATATCACCATCAACATGACTAGAATTGGTGCTATGCGCTTAACTTTCCGTTTGCTGTAGAGATCTTTGAAACTTACCAGCATCGGAAATGCTGTGTGAGATGCTCTGATGATGGTTGATGTCCAAACAGTCAATGCGCCCGGCAAGGTACCTACAATGATTATTATCGGTACAACAAAGCCGACGAGTGCGAAGGCAGTGTTGTAGAACAAGACCCTATTCACACTTGACTTTGAGGTCCAAGCTGAATGACCCAAGAACACTACTGAGATTATCGTGAGGATCACAAATAGAGGGTTGCGAGCAATTAGCAGGCTCGCACCTACTGCCTGAACCACCTCAACAAGCCCAGCTCTGAGAGGAACATCGAACGTTGCGCTAAAGATCATGTCGTACGTCAGTGATGGTATAGACACACCTTGAGCTAGCCCACTCTGAATCGCAGTAATGAGAGGAGGCATCAAACGCGTCAGAATTGTATAGATCGGCTGCGCAAAATTGAGATCCGATCCAAATCGGACTGGGATTGGGGCTACGATCGAGACGGGTACCGCATAAGAGATAGTGGAGCGAAGGTTCCTTCGCAGAATGAGCAACGTTGCCAAGTTCCCTACCGCGAAAATGAGGTATGGTTCCCTGCATTTGTAGGCCAAGACGAAGGCTAAAGCAGAGAGAAAAGCGTACTTGGCCTTCCCGTTCTTGAAGTGTAATAGCAGAAGATAGATGCCGAGCATCGCAAAGAACAGGCCGACGGACTCTGTAACTATGAAAGGAGCCATAGATGGAAAGATTGTGAAGAGTGGAACAGTCAACAGGACTAGAGATGCCGTGGATTGGCTGGCACCTGAGATCTTGAGAATCTTGTACGTGAGTAGCAGGCTTCCAAGCGTCCAGAAAATCGAGTAAAACAGGCCTCGCCAGAGGAATGAGAACACATCCCTAACACCATAGAAGAATAAGAGAAACACAGCTTGGAATGCTTCTCTATAGAAAGGCCTTGAGCCTTCAAGGATGAATGTGATAAAGTACCAAGCCTCATCAGGCAGAATATAACCTGTAACGAAAGCATGCAAGTAGCGAGCCGCAATCACCGCTGAGAACGCGCCGAATACAAGCCATACCGCAATCCGCCCGGAGAGAAAAGCCTCAACCGTTCGGCTTACCCTTGTTTTCAATGCATAATAAGTAGCGCGCAAGGCTCGCCCCCAGCTCGAAGCGGCCGCTCGCTTGAAGATTGCAACCACAGCCTTAACGCTCAAGTCTCATACCTTGGCCTTACGATCCGCATACGCGACGCGGATCACGATAAACTACCCGTGATAGCGCCTAGCATTTGGAGAAGTGAGATACGTGCTTTCACAGTTACTATCGGGCTTACCGCTGTTCTCTGAGAGCTGTGATCAGTATGAACAGGATTACCGCCACAAAGAATAGCAGTAGACCGGTTATGATGAAGATAGCTGAGAGCAATGTGAACCCTACAGAGAAGTATTGTGTAGTCGTATAGAGTTCAGCCGCCCTCATGCCGAAGACAACGCCGAGCACGACGAAGGCTGCTCCAGGAAGCCCATAGAATATCAAAGGATGCTTCATCGATATGAACTTCAACACTCCTGAGATTATCTGAAGCGAATGGTAGATAGGATTGTGCTTAGACGTTCTCTCAAGCCCTTTATAGGCGACGTTGACCGGAACCTCAGCGAAGCTCAATCCTTCACGAGCAGCCCTCAACAACAGCTCAGAGTCAACCGCTATATTCCTTTCAGTCGGCAGAAGCTTCCAGATCGCGTTCTTACTGTAGGCGCGGAAACCCGATTGAGTATCACGAACCACTAAATGCAAAGCTCTACGCGTGAAGCTATCTATGGCTTCAAGCCCTATCCTACGGTAGGTAGGCATATCCCCAGCCTTAAGCCCACCAAAGTACCTTGAGCCAACCGCAACATCAGCCGCACCATCCTCAACAGGCTTGACCACGCTCGGTATCTGTCTAGGATCATGCTGGCCATCAGCATCCAAAGTCACAAGTATATCTGCGCCAAGCTCCCTAGCAGCAGTGAAGATCGACCTGAAAGCCTCACCCTTCCCCATATTCCTCTCATGCTTGATCACGACCGCGCCAAGCTTCTCAGCGATCTCACCAGTCATATCCTTACTCCCATCATCAACAACGACAACCTTATCCACATGCCTCGAAGCCTCTAGAACAACGCGCGCTATCGTCCTCTCCTCATTGAAAGCAGGGATCCCAGCCACTATCAATGCGTCCAAGCCTTCACATAAATAGCTCAGTAACGCCGAGGTAAAGCCTGAAGCCGGTCTGGCCAAGCCAGATCTTCACCTCAGGAGCCCAATTGAACACATGCATCCTCTCATAGAGCGCATAGGAAGCTAAAGCTCTAGCTGAACCAGCCTTATAGATGAAGCCCCTCACCCTAGCCGAAAGCTTCAAGATTATGCCCCAAAGCCTCACCATAAGCCTCATACTGACCACTCGCCCTCGAACCTTCGCTACCCAAAGGCCACATCTATAGAGCGCTCTATCCTCAACACTCAGCATCCTCCAAGACCCACGCCTCAAACCCAAACGCAGAAAACTCCGCAAAGTCCCATAATCCAAGACGCGGGGAGACAGGCTCTTCGCCACCCCAACATACGAAAACTGACTCAGCCCCATTTTACCTATATGCGCTCCGTGACATCTGGGTATTTGTCAGTTTCAATATATAGAGTTATAGAGGAACAGTTCGTTCATAGTATCTCAAGAGCGCAATCATGAATCTGTGAATACGACTCTTCTTTCATTGAAGTCAAATTCCACCGTAGAGAACTCTTGTAAGAGCTTCACACCCAATATGCTTTCTTCTCCCTCTATACAGAAGACTTGGCTTCGTATTCTCCTACCGTTGATTATCACTGTTGCCTCTGCAAGATAACCGCGTTCGCCGTTGGCAACAGCCTCCTTCCCTGTCAGAAGTCCTATGGTCTTCGCAAAGCTTTGAGGGATTATAGGCACATCCGACTGGGTATCTATATCGAGAATCCTCTCCCTAGACTTCCCCTGAGCTCCCTCTATCACAACTCTAAGTTTTGGCCTAGCTACCAAGCCAACTTCGGGGATGCCCGTGTCTTCGAATTCGATCCAACCCTCGGATGTCATGCCGCAAGCCTCATCATCTTCCGCCTTATCCTGATATACCCCTTCGGTCTACAGTAGACGACGAAAGGTGTCCTCCCGAAGCTGCTTTTAACACCCTCTATTAAGTCTGAGCTGTCATCTCCCACGGCCACAACCTTCTGATCTAGGATAGCTATCCACTTTCCCGGATATTCTTCCTGAAGCTTCGAGCAATGCTCGTTCCACCACTGTAGATCTCGATTCCACGCCAAGATTTAGCGCCCACCATTTTCACTTAGTGACTAAGACTATAAACATGTTGATATCTGTTGCATGCCTCTGACAACAATCAGATCGTTTGCGAACCGCATGATGAATTGGAAACAGAGTTGTGAACCAGCGGAACTTCTCCAGCCCATCACATATGAAACACGCATATCCATCAGCTAGCTCACCGGGTGACTCTCTTGACTCCCTTTATCTTCTCGAAATGTTTGTCGAAGGAATAGATCTCAGACACTCCGTTCCTTTCCATAATCGAGATTGCCAACCCATCGTTCAACCCTATCAAGTTTTCCTTTGCCAAATCGATCGATGAGATATACGCCTCCTTATCAACAGCTTCAACCTTGATAGCCTCATTTGATAGAAGACCCCGCTCCACCTTCAACGCCTCGTCGATGGGAAGCCAATCTTCAAGAAAGTTGAAGACCTCACTCAGGTGGACCACGGTTGTTATGACCCGTTCGCCCCTGTTGACCCGCGAGATAATACCTTTCGCGGCTTCTTTCACAGCCTCATCTTCGGCCTTCAGCCTATGCCTCGCTCTCAGAAACGCGTATATCAAAATATTGGCGTCGAGAAACCTCATTTCAACTCTTCCTAATCAACTTCCTAAGCTTATGATAATCCGAGAAGTTCTCTAAAGTAGCGTCAACCTCTACCGAGTCAAAGTACTTGGTGAGATCGACTTTTCTCTTCGGGATGACACTCAAATGATCCGAATACATGAAGACGTAAACCTCCCTGATTCCCTTCAGAATCCGCTCCCGCCATTTCGCAGGAATCGTGAATCTGCCTTGAGAGTCCAGCTCTTTCACTTCCACCTCTACCAAACCATCTCACCTGACAAGCGGGATTCCACCTAAAAATATAAATCTTGCCTAGAAAAGCCTTTTCTCTAACTTCGAGTCACCTCCGGAACTCGACCGGCTTCTCTATCGCTCCTACAAGCGTAGCCGAATCCGCCTTGCTAGACAACCTTGAAATATATGTTCCTTTGTCAAGATGTTCTTTCCCTTTTGAGATATTCTTCGACCCTCTCTATCACGAACTTTCCGTTATTAATGATCGCCCGAGCTTTCTGTCGGGTATAATATTCCATTGGTGTTACCCACTTATCAGCGATCATAAGCGGGTATCGAGCATAAACAACCTCTCTCTGAATCTCCCTTCCCTTGTCGATCAACCGCTCACATCCTTCTTCCCGCAACCAGTCGGGTCTAGTCCTTCTAACGACCGCGGCCAAGCCGCTGATTGCCCTATGATTCTTCGCTTCATCTCCTCCAAGTTTAAGAATAAGCGCATTCGCAGCGTTCTCAATCGCCACGGAAGCGTGAAAAGCAGCTGAATCATACTCCCCATCATCGAAACGCTTCTCGGCCCTAGCAAGATTCACTTGAGAGATTTTCAGCAAAACTTCTATTCTACCTTTAGCCATATTCTTCCCTCCTCAACATACTCTCGTGTCCTTCTAATCTCTTCAACCCTCTCACGTAAAATCCGACTAAACCTTCTTTCTTTAGCAGCCAGAACCTCAAACCCCTCAGCGACTCCATAAACTATCCCAGCCTCATCCGATCGAATATTCTCCAAGAAATCTTCATTCGAGAATATGAGAGGCTCAATAGTGAAATGGTATTTCCTTTCCAGCTCAGAGATCCTCGAGGCAACTAGCTCCCCTACCTTCTCCGCCTGCTGGTTCACTACGATTATCATGTCCAAATCACTGTAATCACGAGCCTCTCCTCTAGGAACACTTCCAAACAAGATTAATCCCTCAACACAACGCAGTCGCGCGAGCTCCCGTGCTAGACGTCTAGCCTGGAAAACCATGTACAAACTCAATTCGCAAGAGGAAACTTTAAAATCCTCTACCAAGCTGTACCACCTGCCATCCTTCTTAAGGACTCCGCGGTCTTCCAGCTCCTTCAGCTTGACTGCCAACCATCTATCGCTCAGGGCTGTTTCAAACCTCAACTCGCTATAACTGTGCTTTCCATGCTTCAATGTTACGATGATCATCCCCTCAGGCGCCAAAGAAACGAGATCCAACTTTCAGCCTCATTTCTACCAGGTGAGGCTGAGCCTAAAAACTTTACTAAGTAAAGCGATCTGAACCTGCTAACGGAGAGGAAGCAGTTGCGATCAATTATCGGCTTTAGCATCAGCTTGTTGTGAATAAACACAAAAAACTCTCATCGATATCGCTCAACCAAACCCGAGATTGTGAACAAGATCAACAGGGCGAAGACAGCAAATATCCCTATCAACAGCAGAATCGTAGATTTCAAAGCGGCCCCAGCAGGCAAGGTCTGAACCTCAGCATACCTGTTGATGACTCACATCCAACCATAAAGCTCAAATCGCCTTCGATTTTTCACTCTAAAGTAAGGATGTGAATTCCCTCTCTTTCTGCATATGTCGATACTCGCTTATTCAGAAGATGTTTATCTTCGGTGAGAAGATCCGCACCATAGGCGATCGCCGTGGCGAGGTAAGCGGCATCTGAGGCGAAGAGCTTCAGCTCGATCTCGGCTTCCTTGGCTTTGTCCAAGGATCTGCTCATTGGTACGACTTCGAAGAGATCTAGAGATGTCGCTTCCTTCAATGATGCGTAGGCCTCTTCAATCTTGTTCTTGGGATAACCTACCTTAACCAAGGCACGAACAACCTCAAGAAAAAGCCATTCAGGTGCAACCGCATGCAACTTCGTTGTGAAGATGTCATCTCTGACCTTCAATGCCTGTTGCTCGTGGGCCTCACCCTTCTTAAACCACTTCACCACGATCGAGGCGTCCACAGCTATCGTCTCAGGCAAGCTACGCGTCCTCTTCTTCATGCGCTTCTGCCAACGCCTGGCTCGCGCTAGGGTATGCCTCTGTGCCCTCTCGTATCATTTCTATCCTCTGCAGAATAGCCTTCCCCTTCTTTGCCTTCAAAAGCAGCTTCAAAGCTTCCGCAAAGGCCTCAGTCTTGCTCGCGTACAAGCCGCTCTCAACCAGTCCTTCAACCTCCTTGAGCAAGCTCTCTTCTAACTTCACATTCACCTGCATCTTCGCCATTCGGAACTCCCCGTATATGCTAAGAATGTAGCTGTCCCGGCTATACTTAAGGCTATCTTCGATTCCTATCTCCGTTGCATAGAATTGCAGTATTCATTGAGACAAGCAACTCTCCCCAAATCCTCTCAGTATTCAAAGGCAACGAAAGCCCGATATAGCACAGTGCGCTGAGCAGGTATATCACTTATGTTCAGATTTCTTCTTGGCAATCTCCTTCCAACACCTGATCCTAATTGACTTGGACAGAGGACTTTTAGTAAAGCGATCCGAACCCCTGAAGGTGAGGATCTCTCCGTCCTCGGTCAAAAGTTCACCCACAGTGAATGCTTGGGACATTATGAGGAGGTCGAAGGCGTCAAGTCGCTCCGTCGAAGGGGGGAGTTGGTTAAAGTATCCGTCATCCTCTTCGGTGTAGTTGTGGAAGACAAACTTCTCGTCTAGGCGGAGCACATTTAGGTTTCGACCGAAAGCTCGAAGAGCCTGGTCATACCCGCTGCCAGCTTTGGACAACCTCATAAGCTTCGCCTTGGCCTCGTATATGGAAAGCTCTGCCACATGAACCTTAGAGAGACTTCCGATCAACACCTTGAAGTCTGTGAGCTCAAAACCTTCAACGGCTATAGGAACTTGGAAGAAGGGCAAGATGTAGGTGGTGTCGAGGAACAGCTCGCGATCACTCTGAGCCCTACCTTTCTCCAAGGTCCCTCGCCAGCCTCCTTCTCAGCGCAGACATTTGCTTTGCACCGATCGGCGGCACTTCAAACCTAGGTTTCTCAAGCAGATGCTTAGCACTCTCCTTGGGCTTCAGTATAAGTTGCCCCTCACCGACCTCGGCAACTACAATGGCGCGCGGTTCTATACCCACAGCACGTCTTATATCCTCAGTCGTATAGATCTCACCCTTCGCTCCGACCGTGAGCTCAAGCCTCTTCCGCATGACCGCACTCCCTCCGAGATAAGAGGCATTATCCGACAATATAAGTAATTCGGACTCGTTCGAACAGATCCGAGAAGCCACAAGAAATGAGGCACAATCGAGATTCCTTCAAGCTCTTATGTTCGCTGACCTGTCTTTGAGGCGTATGTCTACTCGATTGTCGCAGAGCCCCTTGAGAAAGGCGGTTCTGACTGAGAAAAAGATGCGGGAGACGGTAACTATCGCTCAAATCTTAATAGATCTGCACGCAATATGATCTGGAAGATTGGAGATCTGGAGTTATGAAGGCGGCGATCCTAGCAGGCGGCCCGGGTAGCCGACTATACCCAATCACTTACTATGTGCCGAAATGTATGATACCAATCGCTGGGAAGCCTTTCTTAGACTACATCATCGAGTACTTGAAGAAGCATCGAGTCAAAGATATCGTTCTGCTGCTCTCAAGAGACGATTGCGAAGTCTTCAAGAACCACTATGGGAATGGCGAGAAAATGAACGTAAGATTGTCCTACTCGGTTGCTCCAAGAATCGGCACGGCGGGAGCACTATACGCAGCGAGAAAAGAGTTCAATGAAACATTCATAGTCTACTATGGAGATGTCCTCACAGACTTCAACCTGACAGAGATGATAAAATTCCATAGAAGAAAAAATGCTTCATGTACAGTTGCGCTAACGAAGAGCGTTCCAATAGATTACGGGATCGGCAAGATAGACGCAGCGGGACGCTTGATTTCTTTCCAAGAGAAGCCTGTTCTTGAAGAATATCCTGTAAGCATGGCGGTCTACATCTTCGAACCTGAGATCCTGAAGTACTGCAAGCCGCATCGAGACATAGCCTCAGACGTAATCCCGACCTTGATCGAGAAGAGGCTGCCGATCTACGGATACATAACCGACAGACCTCACCACGACATAGGCTCGTTCAAGCACCTTGACACAGTGAGAGAGATCCTCTCAGAAAAGAAGAACGAGAGATGAACCCTTAGCAAAGCTAGGATCTTAAGCCACAGATTATCCTTGCAGCAGCAGAAGAGAATAGGCTCCCAGAAAGAACGATCGTCGTAAGAACGAAACCAGCCACCGCGATCTTCGCGAACGATTGTAACATACCGGTTTCAGCTATCAAGAACCCGACCAGGCTCAAGGCCCATAGTATGGCGAGAGGAATGAGGAAGACGAGGTTCAAACGAGATGCTCTCCCTCTCGTCGCGACTACCAATAGAAGGAAGAGAATAGGCGCGAGGTAGATCAAGCCGAGGATAAGACCAGCTGTGGTTATCGCTATGACAGCGCTCAAGATCTGAGCCTCCTTAAAAGCGGAGAAGATCATGTTGCAAAGATCCATCGCGAAATCCAATGGGTAGAGTAGAAAATTGAAAGATCCGCTGTAACCTAGACTCTTCTTAATATGCTCACCGAAAGATTGGACCCAGTTTCTGAAAAGAGCTAAACTCAAGCTTGTCGCGAAAGATGAAGAGGCGCTTGAAGCCTCCTTATGGTCAAAGTCTCCAGACCAATAGGCCTTCACGTAGACAGTTCCAGGCGGGGCCGACTCCCATTCATATGAATACTTTCCTTCCGAATCAGTTCGCAAATCCGTAAGCGAGGTCCAAGAATCGCCGTCGAGGCTGTAGTAAAGCTTCACGATAGCATCTTGATGCCCAGGCTCGACTGAGCCTGAGATCACAACAGGTTCCCCTTGAACCCCAGTGTTATGTTGAACGTTGCAAAAGATCCTGCTCGTAGATTTCTCACGATTAAAGTTGGCTGTAAGTCTATGAGGCTTGTTCACGATCAGAGGAGAGACTATGTTCATCCAGTCTGAATCACGCCAAGACTCTAGACTATACGTTAAAGATCCTGCCTCAATCTTCAGTATCCGAACAGCGAAGGAGACGGTAGCTCCAGAATCGAACCACGTAGAGTAGCTGTCTGGCATTGTTATATTGCGTGAAGCTCCATTCACATTCACTTCTATGATCGTACCGTTAGGTAGACCAGCAGCATTAAAGTAAACTTGATACTGTTTCTTGTAGTTTGCTTTGACGTGCTTAGGACTATCCATCAGGATCGATAGAGAAGAGTTCGAGTTCTGCAAGTCTCCTGTCCAGCCCGTAAAGACATGTCTAGTACCGTTCCAATGGTCAACTTCAGGTTCTATCGAGATAGACGCTGTTGAGCCAGAGTCATACCAGCCTGCGCCGCTAACTTCGCTGAAAGGAGACTCCGCTGTTAAGAGATATTGCGTTATGAACTTAGCAGTGAGAGTGATGTTGCCACCGACATTTATCTGTCTAGGGTTGGAGGTTGAGCCGTCACTCCATCCGCTGAAAGCGACCCTAACGCCCGGGTCAGCGGGGATAGAAGCCTCAAGCTGTATGGTATGAATCCCAGAGGAGATTGGAACTTGAAGCCTCCCCCAGCTGTCCGTCTTGAACTGGAAGCCGTTCACCTTCACTGAAATATTGCTGCTTTGCGTATTCACTGTCAAGCAATACGTCTTCTTCTGAATAGACCATGAAGCCTCATAGGTTCTGAAGGGCAGTGCTGCATAGTCGTTCAATCTTAATGTCCATCCGAGCATCACGTGAGAGTAGTCCTCCCTATTCATGTAGAGTATGCTGTAGTAGTATGTCTTCGAGCTGTCGACCATCAATGTCCAAAGTTCATTCCAACCAGTTGAAACATTGATCTGATTCAATATCGGGTAGAGAGTAAGCTTAGATGAGCCGTTGAGCATGTAGCCAACACTGGATGTCATGTATAGGCTAGGGCCATATGCGAACAGCCTGTTAACTGTCTTCGCTGTAGCGTTAATCGCCAGTCTAGGCATTTGAACCGAAGGAACTTGGAGAGTCTGGTTTCGAACGTAAACTTTCCCTGCAAAGCTGCCGGCCCACCAGTATGCACCACTCGCATAATTGAAGACTCTGAGACCGAAAACCGTTGAAGAATCTCTCAAATATAGGAAACCTATGAAGAAATCATCTTCGGTAACATTCGCCAGAAAGATCAGCCAGAGCTTGTATTTACTCCAGTAAACATAGTTCCAAGGGAGGACATCTATCTTCCGACCTGACAGCATAAAGTAGCCTCCAGCGCTGGAGACATTTACCAAGTCACCAGCACCAGATCTACCTGCCGCGTTGAAGTCAACTACAGTATTTGGACGTGAAGAAGCGTCAGCGGTGAAATAGATAGCCTTAGATTGTTGAACATCTTGAGCAAAAACAGGCTCAACGCATAGAGCGAGCACAAGGAATAGAGTAAACGCTGCGAATATTGCAAATCTTTCCGGTCTGATCGATAGCATCAACACCCCTTCCGTCTTCGCTACAGAGCTACCGCTCGCAACCCTAGAACAACCAGCACTAGAAGCTTAAGATTTGGAAGCATGAAACTGCGAGTTTCAAACAAAACAAACATTCATAAGCGCACAACTATGTCTAAGGCAACGCTCGTCGACGAGTACAACTCGGCGAAAGCAGGCTCGCTGAAACATGTCTCGAGGTTTATATAGCCAACATTGAAATACAACTCCAACCTTGATCGTCTCAAAGATATAGTTCGAAAACGTGCAGTAGATTTGAAGCCCAAATGGCGCTCATACTTGTTCTGAAACTAAGCTTTGCCAACCTAAACGCTGTTCACGCAGCTCAGTCCACGATTGTAATTCAACCTTCAACAGCAGATACATTCGCGAATAGCTAATAGCTCCAGCATTAAGCCTAACCGTACTCGCAATAAGAAGAAAGTAGCAGAATCTAACCACGCTTTCTTCTTCTCAAGACCGCTAGTGATATCCACAAAGCGAAAACAGAGATCACCGGCGCGGCGTAGATAGAGAACTCTGGGATAGGCTCATTACTCTGCTCAAGATAGAAATCGTACACAGTGGTAGAACCGTTCGTCACAGGGAGAAATATCGAACTGCTATTGTAACCTACGAGGCAAGCGGTCAACGTATACTCTCCAACAGGCACATACATCTTATAGTATCCATCACCGCCAGTCGAGGTAGTTTGCGTATAAGTCCCATTGGTTACCGTCACATTCGCCCATACCAAGGCCCTAAGATCACCCATGTAATTCCGACCGTAGACATGGCCATGGACCATTCCTCCCCCTACAGCGCCTCTCGATTCCGAAACGTGGCTGAATACAAAGACAGCGGTCAAACTAGCGAGAAGCAAACCCAGTAGGAGATACGCTCCATGCTTCAAATCCAGTCCTCGCCTTCCGGGTTCTAACAAGCATCGAAATAATAAAACCTTTCGAGACACATGAGGATATAAAATCTCGAAGAACTTTTTTTCCCTTTTGACAAGTTGCTTTCAATCAGTTACAATTAACCCGGAGAAAATCTCTTACACAACCGTCGTACCGACAGGAAATGCTTAAAAGCGGACAAGTTCTTGACCACCAGGACTCCCAAGAGCAGACTTGAGAGGAAGATCGTTGTCAACACGAGAGCTGAAGTTGCGAACATCATTGGAGAAGCCAACCCAAAGAATTCGCTGACGATCATTATCAAGATGCTCACTAGGAGGAGGGATGTCAGACCCAAGATAGGCTTTCTACTCGGGAGCGCCCTTCTCCTACAAATCAAGACGAGCATTATCAACATTATCGGGAAGACGTAGACGGCGCCGATCATTGCAGACGCAACCAAGCCGGCGACAAAAGCTGCAACCTCACCGTTAAAGGCGAAAGGCCTTGAGGCCAATTCTGCCAAACTCAGAATTTTGATGAGTGGATACAACAGAACTTTGAGTACAGATCTTGCTACCGCGCTTCTCGAGATATATCCAGCGACGTTTGGGCTGAAGGAGTAGTAGAAGCTGTCGAAGACCGCCATAAACTGGCCTCCGGCGAAAGTCGGTAAGATCCTCGTATCCCTAAACCTCCTCAAAGACTGAACCTCAGGTGAGAGCTCAGAACCGTACGTTGCAGTAGCTATCAAACACCCTGAGCTCTGAAGATAGATCGCGGTCAATGCGTCGCCGCTCTTCGCAACCAAAGGCGATTCAACCCTCGAGCCAGCTGAATTCTGCCAATGGCTGAAACTGTACTTGCTCCACTTCACAGTAATATTGACGGGCGAGATGGCGAAAGAGATTGGCGAGTCAGACTCAAACCAGTTCGAGTAGCTGTAAGGCGTCGTTCCGTTGTGATAAGCATTATTCACAATAATCGATATCGAGATATTTTCAGGGAGGTTTCCAGTTGTGAAGGAAACTTTATATTCAGTCTTCCAATCTGCGAAAAGCTTCTTCGGCGAATCCATTAAGATCGAGCCGCTCGACTCGTTCCCAACGTAGTCTCCACGCCACCCTAAGAAGATCCTCCTCGTACTATTCTCATGCTCTATTGGAGAAACTACTGAGAACTCTGCTTTTGAACCTAAATCGTACCAGTCTTCCCCTTGAGCCTCCCCGAAGCTCGAAGCGATCGAAAGATAATATTGCAAAGTCCAAGTCGCATTGAGCGAGCGAGGAGAATCCATACTGAATGTCAAGCTCGGAGAAGTTGAATTGAAGTCGCCTGACCAAGACTTGAAGACCATTCTGCTTTGATTCTCAACAACGTTGCAAGGTGAGACAGCTGTAGCATTCGCTTTAGCTCCTTGATCATACCATTCCTCCCCAGAGACGACACCGCCGTTGCCGACGATCTTCAAGTAGAATTGAATCTTATACTCCACAGAGAGGCTTATGTCGCCTGAAATATTGAGGCTCCGAGGGTTGGATAAATCTCCATCACCCCATCGATCGAAGAGTCCTCTAGACCCTTCTGAAACTTGAAAAGGAGATTGAGCTTCAAGGTTGTGCACGCCTGGAAGAACAGAAACTGTGATAACGCCGTTCGAATCGGTTTCAACTGAGCTCCCGTCTATTGAGATCGAAACATTACTGAATTGAGTCTCGATCCTTAATGTATAGCCCACTACGAAGGATATCACCCGCTCATTATTAGACTCGATATACTCAGAGATCACCTCAGTCGCGTCCACGATAACGGTGAAGACGTGGCTTCCACCAGTAGCTGTCCACACTACGGTCAATGTTGTGGATCTATCAGCCTCAAGTGAAAGCTTGCGTGAAGTAAGCAATTCACCATCAAGCTTCGCGTAAACGTAAAAGTTCGTCGCACTTTGAGCTCCAATATTCTTCACTGTGAATGTGAAAGTCGCGTTGTCTCCAGGACGTGGGTTTTGAGGGTTCAAACTCAAATCTGTAATAGTTAGGTCGGGCATAGGACTACGTCGATCCACGAGAATGAGATACGATGAACCGTCGGAGGAAAGAATTGAGATTCTCACATTCTTCGTGTAGTCCGTGAAGGTTTGACCGACTTGAAAAGCTGCATCATTAAGCGTCGATGTCGATGGGTTCGCATCTTTCACCTTGACTATTCCACGGCCTGAACTCAGCATCTCATCGACATAGCTTACTAACACGCCGCTACTCGGCAAGTATTGATCGAACCCTATCTGCTTTCTAACCTCGATCAAGTAGTAGGTGGTCGAAGTGACAGGCAGCTTCACAGCATGCAGAACCGCTGCAGAGTCCTCAAGGGGATTTAAGGTCACGTTAACGTACGTATTTTTCGCGACCGATTGAACTCGATTTGTCCAACCCAGCTCTATCTTCCCCCAAGCAGTAAAATGAGCTGGACTCGACCCAGGTGGGATTCCATTCGAAGTCCCTAAAGCCATCAAGTCCCAGCGGCCGACATACTCAGCATTAGGGTCGTTCTCATTATAGAGGTCGGGCATCCCCAAGCCGTGAGCGAACTCATGCGCGTAGACACCGGTCGGATCGAAGCCTGAGGTTTCAGATTCAGGAACAACCGAGAAGTCGTCGATCCCTACGCCATCAGCGTAGATCGGGGGGCTAATGTAGTAGTGGGATGACCAGATGTCGTTTGAGACATGGGTCGTCTCCTGACCGTAGCCAGCATGAACGATCATCACATGCTTGTACAGCTTGAAATTCACGTAGGGGTTCGCGATGTTAATCGAGTCTCGGACAAATTGTTCTCCTTTCACATCGATACTGTCCCCTGAATCCGCGCCATAGTATGCTAGATTATTGGAAACCCTAAGCCAATCCGTGCTATCACCAGTAACCCAAGTAATATTGTATGATGACTCGACGAAGTAGCTGTTCACCCTAGAGAAGAATAGATTTGCAATATCGCTCTTACTCTTCGTATGATTCCGATCAGTGAACTCGACCAATATCAAGACTACAGATTCAGCGCCAGAAACTCTTTTCACATCAGCTACTCTATCTACGCCCCTCGCATAATCAATTGTTCGAGAGTAGCATGTGTTGTTCAAGTCGAGTGGAGGAACGAACTCACGGTCGTAACTTTCTGCATATGGCGCATACGTACCGAAAGATCCAGTATACGAAATTGACGCAAATGATACTATCAAGACGCAAATCAAGGCTTTGAAAGCGAAAGTACCGCGACTCACCATTTTCAACTACTCTTGTAGGCCATGCAGCTGCGAGATAACTGCATCCTAGCGCTTGCGAGTGATATAATTCTTGAGGCATGGAGTGGTGTAAAAGCCCCTGTGGAAACATCTGGTTTTGCACATAACTTTCACAAGGAGAACGGAGGACACCGTCTACATGCCTCAACAACCGTTAACAAAGGTTGATTGAGTCAACCACCGAGACTATATATGCTGCCGTCCTTTACGAAATAGGTATCTTAGCGGCCTTGGAGATGTCAAAGACCCACGGCTGAAGCCGTGGGCTTGTGATGGTGGCAACAATGCAAACTTTGACTAGACGGCTCGGCTCACAGAGCCGAGTTAGCGGTGTGGAAGGCTACAAGAACGGTAGGTTGCGAGACCTAGATCTGCCCTCTTCGCCAGAACCACTTAATGGCGTGGATGGTCGAGAGACCACCCTAAGCCTTCCTCACAACGTCGAAGGTCACTCAACCCTGACTGGGGGGCCCGTAATCGGGAGAATCCCAGTCCTTTCGGTGAATGGTAAGCCACTAATGCCCTGTAGACCCTCGAAGGCACGTAAGCTCCTGGAAAATGATATGGCTGAGAAGTGTTGGAACAAACTCGGACAATTTTATCTACAGTTGAAGTTTGAGCCGAAATCAGAATTGAACGAGAACCAACAAGTCTGCTTGGCTGTGGACCCTGGAAGTAAGTGGGATGGTTTAGCTGTGGTTTCAAAGCAAAGCATTTTGACAAGCGGTATGCTTGTGCTTCCATCAAGGGTGGTTGAGAAGCTCAATCAGCGTAGGGAGATGCGTAGAGCTAGACGATACAGGAAGACGCCTAGAAGAGTCAAGCGGTTTGACAACAGGCGTAAGCCAGATAGCTGGATTGCTCCAAGCCAGAAGGTGAAAGTGGACTTCCGAATCAAAATAGTGAACGAACTATGCAGACTCTATCCTATCAAACGATTTGTCGTTGAGGATGTTCGGTTCAACCACTACAAGAAGCGCTGGGGCAAACACTTCAGCACTGTTGAGATTGGTAAAGCAAGATTCTATGAACATTTGAGAGAGCTTAGAAAACTCACTCTCTACACAGGCGTAGAGACTGCCGAGTGGCGCGACAAACTCGGTCTACCAAAAAATCCTGTCAAGAAAGAACTTTCATGGGATACGCATGCTGTGGATGCGATAGCTATTGGCTCCGCAGAGATCAAATGTGAGAACCCATATCCACCAGAGTTCAGGGTTTGGAAGCGCTTCGAGTATGCTCGACGTCAGCTCCATAGGCTTGAACCTGACAAGGGTGGTGTTCGCAGAAGATATGGCGGCTCATGGAGCATCCCACCATTCAAGAAGGGTGATGTGGTGTTATGGTGTGGTAAACTAGCAAGAGTTGGAGGCTTTATAGGTGGCCGAATTTCATTACATTCTTTTGGATTGAGGAACAAACGGCTCACACAAAATGCTGATCCGAGCGAATGCGCTAAACTGTTCAACCAACAGATATTCAACAAGTCGGAGCAACCCCAATTCCTCCCACCCATAAATGGCGTGGGTTTCCTTGGGGGATTTTGATGAAGATGACTCAGAAGATTCGGAAGGATGTAGTCTGGTGGCTGGGTTCCGCTAAGGACGACTACAAATCCGCTCTAAGGCTATATGAGGTCGGGATGCACGCTAATACTTTGAATCTACTTCATACATCAATTGAGAAGGTTCTGAAAGCGGCTATACTTTGGAGTGGAAAGAGATATCCTAGGGGGGTTGAGGGACACAAGCTTAACTTGCTTTATGGAATGGTGAAGCCGAGACTGCGTCTTCCGAAGAGGCTTGAGGAAACGATCCTCAATTTGATGCCTCTCTACCTTCCTACAAAATATCCTGACGCAGCCTTCGGAATCCCTTCCAAAGTCTACGGGAAAGAATACTCTTCGAAGTATATACGGAAGGCGGGCGAGATAATTAGATGGGTAGAGAGAAAGACGTCAGGAAGATAGTCAAAGACTATCTAACGATCGTATCGAAGAAGATCAGCGTCGAGAAAGCCATATTGTTCGGTTCATGGGCTCGAGGAGACAGTCTTCAAGACAGTGACGTAGATCTGATCGTTATCTCACCTGACTTCGAACGTATGAGTCTTGAGGAGAGGCTTGCTCTTCTTGAGAGATTCTGGAATTTCGAGAAGTACGGCCGTTCGATCGAAGCCTTCGGTTACACAGCGGATGAATTCAAGAAGCTCAGAAGGTACAGTTTAACGATCAAAGACGCCCTGAAGGATGGAATAGTCGTTCACGCTTAGCGTCTGGAAGATAATCTTCATTCCTCGGAAGTTTCTTCTCAAACCGTTTCCGGCTTCCAGCGGATCGCGCGTGACGACTTGATCATTGCAAGGTTCTACGCTTAAATAGGATTCGTGAGTTTGTATCGAATACTGGCGGGATACGAGTGGCAGTAACCGGTGGTAAGAGACGGTGGAGAATCACACGAGCAGATGTCTTCATCTTCGCCTCTCTCCTACCATTACTAGGAGTGCTACTTTACGATTCGGAGTCCTTCATCCTAGGATGGAATGAAGGGCGAAGCGGACTCCTCTTCGGAGCATTCTTCCTACTGATGGAATGGCAGGAAGCGAGAAATCTACTCGCACTCAGATCCACAAGGAAGCGGGAGATCGCCTTCGCCTTCTGCATAGTACTCCTCTCCATATTCTTCATCGCTGTGTACGCCTTTGATCTACACGCTGTTGTAGCTGAAGCGGGAAAAACGCTGAATGTGCAGAACGACACCTTCCTCAAGAACTGGGTCTGGTTGTGGGAGTACATAGTTCTAGCAGCCTACATACTGGGCGTCGTGACGTCACTTTTCACTGTGAGAAGCATCTCGAAATTCTCGGTGCCTTTCGTCTATCTCTTGGGAATGGCGTCAATATTGCTGCTGGACGGAGTCTACCCGTATGAATCGCTCGGCTTCCTGCAAGGACTGGTCCCGATGATAACGGAGATAGTCATAGGCCTACTATGGCTCTCAGGCGTCTACATAATGCGCGCGCCTGAATTGAACGCGCCGAGACCATCAGTACAAGTAATCGATAACATATTGTCGATAAGAGGAACAACCGGTTATATGAATCTCCTAATGTACTGGCCTTGCGTAGGAATCCTAAGCATGCTCATCTACTCACTTATAATAATAATCCTGATGGTGAAACTGCAGGCTCCACTCAAAAGGAAGCTTATATACGCGGCAGTGGGAGCCGTGGGAACATTCATCACAAACATCCTAAGGATCTTCATGATAACATACTACGTAGCGTACATAAGCGTCGACATAAAGATCTTCCACGAGAACATCGGCGAGATCCTATTCCTAGTCTGGGTAGTAGCCTTCCTAATGATGGTGACACAGTCTGAAATCTGGATCTCTAGAAAAAAACTCGCGCTTACCAAAGCACAGTGATTCACGGAGACGTAGCAGAGGTATTGCAAGTTTTAAAAGCTGTTGACAGTAATCTACTTGATATGCGTCGGTGAGACTTCATGGAGCGGGTTGCGACTGGAATCAAAGGCCTCGATGAACTACTTGGAGGGGGCTTCCCTAAAGCAAAATGCATCCTAGTCGTAGGAAGCCCAGGCTCAGGAAAGACTACACTCGTCATGCAATACCTAAAGAACGGTGCACTCCTCGAAGAGAGAGGACTATATGTTAGCATGGACGAGAAACCTGAGCAAGTCAAGGAGAATATGTCAGCTTACGGTTGGGAACTGGATAAGCTTGAGAGAGAAGGAAAACTTCTCTTCTTGGATGCCACCCCTATTCGTAGAAGAAAGAGATTTGGACCGACAGAGTATACGTCTGAGACAACTGAGACAGGCATGGTCATCACAGTTCCAGAATTGACTCTCGGCGGTTTGATCAGAACGATCAGGAAGGTCGTTGAAGAAGAGAACATTGAGAGGATTGCTGTTGACCCGATTACCTCGGTGATGCTGAGATATGATGAAGTTCCTAAGAGAAGGAGAGCTATGTTACTGTTCTTCGATGCCTTGATCGAGACAGGGTGCACAGCTCTAGTGACAACAGAGCTGAGGACCAGCATGCTCAATAGAGCATTCCAGTTGGAGGAGTTTCTTTCACAAGGAGTGATCCTACTTCATTCGCTCGTCCATGAAGGGAACGTTATTCGAGCGATCCAGATCGAGAAGATGAGAGGAATAGGACACGACACGCAACTTAGGCCGTATCAAATCGAGAAGGAAGGAATAGAAGTCTTCCCCAAGGACAGAGTCTTCTAAGAGCCTCCGAACTCAAGCACTTGTTCTCCTATTCTTTCCTAGCATAGAAGACCATACCTTTACTAGGCTCAACAGAGAATTGGACCCACCTGTCAACGTATCTTCCACGCATCTTCTTCACTCTAAGCCTTCTCCGCCGAACACCCTTCTCCTCGTAGGTCTCAATCTCAACGACACCGTCGGAGGTCCCCTCAAGCTTGACAAGAACATCCTCTTCCACACCCGTTCCAACTGTGAAGAAGAATCTGCCATTAGCACCCTTTACCCTTGCGCCGATCGAGTGAACAAATGTCACTATGAAATCCGCCTTCAACATCGTGAATAACGGAGTCAGAGAGTCGAGGAACACATCAGTGTCGCTACCTAGGCTTTCGAGACATATTGAGATCTTGATTCCCAAAGTCGTCAGATCCGTCGGTGAAGAGACGAAGTGTTCCTCCGTCGTAGGCTGACCCGCGGTACCGGAATAACAGTCGATGAAGACGAGCCGTGCTTGATTCTTCGAGCTCTCGCTGCTGATCCCCAGATCAGCCATGTTCTTTCTAATCTTAGAAGGAAAATCGGCATTTGTGATGAAGACGCTTGATCTATTCATACGCAAACTTTCATTAACTAAATGTTCCAGCAACACGGTTTTTCCAGACCCAGAGCCACCTGAAACCATTATCACGCTTGAGGTAGGAACTCCTTCTGGCACGAGCGTGTTGAAGTATTCAAATGAAGACGGCTTAAGTCGCCTGGTCCGCTTCACTACTAGAAATCCGAAAGTTGCTACTAGAATCATAACTAGGATGAGGACCCAATTCAATGAGGATTGGCTAAGAAATGAGGTCTTGACCTCCTTTCCCTCTGGACCTGAGATATCTACGGAATGAGATGCGTGATTTCGCAAAGTTAAACCGACAACGGTAGTATTATAATTCACATCCAGCCTATAGACGCCCTTCGGCATTCTAACCAAGCTGAGGTTTCCGCGAGATCCAGCAGCCCCCCTTAGAAAGGCCGATGAGTCTTTAGAGACCTCAACAATAGCTCCTCCGAGCGGTTGACCAAAAAAGTCGAAGAATAAAACATCCAGATCGTAAATCTCGCAGCTTACAGCTATCTCCATGTCGCTTAGAAGATTGATATTTCCAGCCGAAGCAACCAGCGTCCCATTCCAGAAGACAGAGACCGAGTATGGGCCGACCTTTTCACTCGAGGCTAGGAGCGCTTTCACCCAACCTGAAGAGTTTGTTCCACCTGCCCAAATTCTCTCAGACCCTAGAAGCACATGTACATCCGCGTTCTTCAAGCTTCTATTCTCAGCGTCAACTGCTCTAATTTGCAGGTTGAAGAATTGAGGTAGAACACTCGTCACTTGAAGATTCACTTGTGTCGCCGTGCTAGGATCGTCCCAATGGAGGAACACTGGAAACTCAGTATTCGTAACTAGGACTGAAAATTGGATTGTCGACCCTTTCTCGAAGGCATAGTTCGACGGTACCGGCGCCGCCAATATGAATTCCTGAATTCTTTCGCCGAGCGTGACGGTGACTTGAACTGCTGACACAAGCCTCCTAGTATTTTGGGATGTAACCTCAAATAGACTAGCGTTTAGTACGCCTCTACCAGAAGAACCCGCGCTCAAGAATGCTCGGAAGTTTGCGTAACCCGAAACTGTAAGAGAGTTGGGCAGAGACGGATAGAGATAGAAACTCACCTCCTCATTCACAGAAGCAGACTTCTTAATTCCGTAGGGAGGCGCAGTGCTCAAAATTCGACCATCATATTGCTTGACGCCGGGATCGGTATGAGCGTAAAGTGTCAATTGGAATTGTGCAACTTGCGCTGGTTCGCTTTGAACGAGAGGAACTGATTGGGAAAAGACCGCGGTGAACAAGAGAGATAGCATAATCACCGCGGTCGACTTTCGCATGCGCCTTCATCCTTCGAACCGTGATATCCCTTATGTGAAATATGAAACTTTAGTTGAAGCTACTTCAAACACAGAGACGAGTCTGCATTTTCGTCCTACTCTCATATTTAGGTTGATTTATTGAACTGGCGTTTATAATCTTAAATATATTCAGGCGTTATCATAGCTATACATCGCTGGAGAGATAGTGCCATTTGCCTATTGACCCGGAGAGCATACGTTCAGTTCTATTGGCTATCTCTGTGGCACTGTCGATTCTATTCTTCCCTTACGGGCTAAATTTCTACTATTTGATGAGGAGAGCGCAAGAATACGAGATCCCGAACCCGAACGGAAGAAAGAAGTACCCAGTCGCAATTCAACTCCCAATATACAACGAACGTTACGTCGTGGAGAGACTCGTTGACGCATGTGTCCGAATGATAGATCACTACGGGAAAGAAGCAGTCCAACTGATGCTTCTAGATGACTCAACAGACGAAACTACAGAAATAGTTGAGAAGATCGCTGAGAAATTCCGAAACCTAGGCTACGACGTGGCCTTTATCCACCGTGACAATCGAGAGGGCTTCAAAGCAGGAGCTCTAAAGAACGCTACGCCTGGGACGAAGCATCCCTTCATCGCTATCTTCGACGCAGACTTCATGCCGCCTGAAGACTTCTTGGATAGAGTGATGCCTTATTTCGAAGACCAAAGCCTCGCTATAGTCCAGTGCCGCTGGACGCATTTCAATAGAGACTACAATTTCATAACTAGAGCCATAGCAATAGGATATGATGGCCACCACATAGTCGAGCAGACCGGCAGGACCGCGGGTGGGTTCCTCCTCAATTTCAATGGTTCAGCTGGAGTGATTCGGAGGGAAGCTCTAGAGGAAGCAGGCGGATGGCAGGCTGACACACTGGCGGAAGACTTGGACGCAAGCTACCGTATCCAGCTGAAGGGCTGGAAAGCAATCTATCTTAGGTCTATGGAGTGCCCAGCTGAGATACCTCCGACGATTCCCGCTGTTAAAAGGCAGCAGACTCGCTGGGCATCGGGTTCGATGCGAGTCTTCAGAAAGTTGTGCCTCAAAGTTCTAGGTCATAAACGTCTATCCTTCGGTCAAAAGGTCGAAGGATTAATTCACCTGTCGTATTATGCTGTACATCCGTTCATGTTCTCCGCATTCGTAATCGCACTTGTCGCTGCACTCTTGGATGTTCGACTTGTCAACGTCGGAGTACTACAGTTTCCTGAACCTCGTATAACCGAGGAAATCCCACTATTATTTGTATACATGCCTTATGGACGCTTCATCTACAGTTTAATCCGGATGGCTTGGGACGCGTTCATTTCGATGCCTCAATGGATCATATTGAACGTAATGATTTTCTTCTGCACCATATCAATGTGGATCTTCTATGCAGAAGCGCTTAAACTGCAAGGAATGAGTGTTAAGAGCCAAATTAAGTCCCTAGGCGCTCTCGGCTTGATCGGCTTCGGAATCAGCTTCAGCAACACAATCGCCGTTCTAAGAGGACTTTTCGGAAGAGAGCCGGGAGTATTCTCAAGAACCCCGAAGTACAGGATAGAGAAATTCTCTGACACTTGGAGAGACAAGAAGTATCAAGTTCGCGTAAGTCGAATGGTTCTACTTGAGATCTGTCTAGGAATTCTAGGGATCGTCGGCATAATCAAAGCTTTTGTGACGACACCCCCAAACCTGGGCATAGTGCCGATTCTCGTCCTATACGCGATCGCCTACCTTTACACAGCAAAGATCACTGTCGGCCAAGCTGCGCGCTCATTTCAGCGACAGGTCAGCGAGTAGAGGGAACTCAATTGACAGATGGTCCGGTGAGAAGCGTTAAAGCATGGTTAACGAGTCTTGACTTGGCTCTGTGCGCAATCGTATTGATAATTGCGCTGGTAATGAGGCTGGGGCATTTCTTTACCATGCCTATAGACCGTCTTGACGAAAGCTATCATAGATGGCTCATCAGCGTTCTAACCCTAGAGAAGAACGGTGTCTACACCGACCTGAAACCCATGCCCAACTTCGCGATCGTCTGGATGCCGCTATTTCAGTATCTGACGGCCCTTCTTATTCTGATAAGCAGAAGTGCGCTGATAGATGTTCCTAGACTCCTAAGCTTGGCTTCTGGAACGATAACTTGCGCGATAGCCTATCTCATCTGCCTCCGAATCTATGGCCGCAGATGGTTCGGACTGGTAGGAGGACTTGTACTCGCTTTTCAACCATGGCACATAGACTACTCAACGCTAGCAACACCAGAAGCTCTACTGGGCCTTATGGCTTCAGCTGCCATATACTTCTTTCTAACCGATAATTGGAAGGCTTTCAGCCTGTTCTCAGCTCTAACGATGCTTACGAGCTATGAAGGATGGTTCATAGTTGCTTTCCTACTACTTCTAGGCTGGAGGTATAAGAAATGGTCACGAACGAGGATCATGCTACCTGCCGCTATGATGTTACTCGTCTTCCTACTCTGGTGTTCTTGGAGTTACACGAATACAGGAAGACCTTTCGCTTGGTTTGAGACGTACCTCTCCTCAATCGGCTGGTTCCCGCAAATTAAAGATCCCTCAGAACGACTGATATTCTACACGAATGAGACGCTCAAGATGAGCTTCTTTCTCCTCGCATTGGGCCTCTTCTTTGGAATGATGCGGGGAAAGGAAACTCGAGCATTCGCCGCATTGATTATCTCGTACATAGCCTTCTACAGTCTAGCTACTCTATTCTCACTGGACCCTGGGTATGAAGGTAGATTGATCCCGCTTATGCCAATACTAGCTCTCATCGTTCCCTCAGCGTTCCCAAAGTATTCTGGGAGGCTTAGAAGGCGCGTGGTGATCTGCCTCTACTTGCTATTCATCATACTCGTCCCGTATGTCTCTTTGAGCTGGATGTTCCCTCAGAAAGTGTACGTCATCTCGCCTGAATACAGGGCCGGGCTATGGATTCGCGGAAACGCTAGCTCAGGAGTGATTCTAAGCGATTTTCCATCGATCATATACCACTCCAGACTTGAGCCGAGCAGATTCCTAAGTTACGACTATGTTGCTTGGTATCTGGAAGACCCCGACCCCGGGAAACTCGAATCTTGGCTGAAAGAACATAATGTACGGTACATAGTATGGCAGAAGGTACCTTACTCAATTGGATGGAAGATATTTCTTCAGCTAGTTGAGGAGGGCTACGTCAAGAATTTCGTGATTCTCAAGCCTGCAGAATCATTCGAGTTGGGGCATATCAAACTAACATTAGTCTACGAAGATTCTCTACGCTTACACTTGGCGGGACCGGGCTTCTGGGAGCACGACCCTGCCTTCGGAGAACCCAGAGTCCCGGACATATTCTTGTACGAAGTTAACTACGCGTCCACCTAAACTGATAAGACCACAGTAGAGCTATCTGAAACATCGACCTCTGTCCCAACCAAGGAAGAGAGCACTTTGTCGAACATCGAAGCGCTACGAAAGAAGAATTCGGAAGAGTTTTTGGTCGTCGCTATCGCCTCAGTGGCCGCGTTAATACGTGTCTGGCGCACCTTCACTAGGATAGACTACTACGGGGATAGTTACCATCACTGGCTCGTCAGCTATCTGACTGCTATCAATAGCTACGTGTACACCGATTTCAAGCCGAACACAATGAATCTAGTCTGGCTTCCTCTCTACCACTACATTAACGCATTCCTGATGAACATGTCAGGAATCTATGATCTAACAGTTCCTCACATCGTGAATGTTGTCGCCGGCTCACTCACATGCATCCTAGTATACAAGACGGCTCGTCTGAGTCTCAACAGAACTCTCGCGATGGCAGCGGGTCTGTCGCTAGCGGTTCAGCCGTGGTTCATAGAGATAAACAGCTGGGGCGTCACTGAAACATTAGCCGCATTGTTCATCATCTCGGCAATCTACTTCTACTTCAAGGGGAATCCTGCCTACACAACTATTTCGATTGTGCTTTCGATGCTGACTCGGTACGAAGGTTGGGTATTCGCTTCAATGCTTCTGGTCGCGGCAGTCATCGAAAGAAGGTGGACGAAGAAAGAATACGTGCTCTACCTAGTTGCATGCTCGAGCATTGTGCTCGGCTGGTCCCTTTGGAGCTACTTGAACACGTCAGACCTCATGGCATGGTATAGGCTTCAAAGCACAATGCTGAGATGGGACGTGCTGTTCCTCGAGGGGCAGCAGAGATTAGACCTCTATACGTTGACCCTTTATCTGAGATTGGCCTTGGATACGACATCCTACGTCTTCTTGATCGGATTGGCGGCGTGTATAGTCAAGAAGCCTCCGCGCCGCAACGCAATGGTCTTGGCACTAGTCGAGTTGGCTTACATTCTTTTGATCAGCGTTCAGCATTCACTCGGATTTGCTCTAATCCATCCCAGACATCTCGTATACGTTTTTCCAATTACTGCCACACTTTGCTTCCAAATTCTAGAAAGAATCGACATCAAGACAACTCCACACATCTCGCCCAAGAAGATTGCTCTGTCAATTCTAATGGTAATCCTGGTAGCTATGCCAACGGTCATACAAATCGACCTGTTCAAACCTAAATCGTACTTGATAGAATATGAGGTGGACGCAGGTCTAGAGCTGAGACGAATTTATCAAGGAGGAAACGTGATCTGCGATAGCCCTGCTACAATATATTACACTCAACTGGACCCGAGAAGCTTCTACTCAAGCAACTACCTCTTCTGGTACGGTAGAACATGGAACAAAGTTGAACTACAGGAGTGGCTTAACGAACACCACATAGTCTACCTAGTTTGGCAAAACGTCTCATACTCAGCCACGTGGTGGCTCTTTCCAGAGCTCGCTCAAGGCAAGAGCCTAAGGATCGACCGAATAGAATTTAAATTGATGTACACATTATCAACTGAACTGGCACCGATATACATATACGAGATCATTTTGCCCAAGTAGACTCCAAGAATCGGACTGCATACGACGCTCGCCAGCGGGCTGAATTTATCAATTGCAGCCTAAGAGATATTAGGATAAGCCGCTACAAACTTGTTGGAGCATAGAATTTGACGGTCGCAAAAGAAGTCGGAGACAAACTGCTTTCCGTCGCCAGTGAGATCGCTCAACCGTGCACTATTACTGCTGCTTGTCTTTATGGCTCACGGATCGGCGGATATGCAAGAGAAGATAGCGATTACGACTGCCTCTTGATACTTGAGAACTATAGAGATGCGGTACGGTATCATTATAGAAGACTGGGTTCTATCAACGCGGCTTTATTGGCAGTTGACAAAGAGCTCTTCGAAATTGACGTTGAGAAAGGCGGTTTAGGAGACTTCGTAGCGGGGAGGTTGCTGTCGCCATATCTTCCTATAGAGAATCCTCAATACCTTGAAGCAGCTGAACTTAAAGAAAAGAGGCGTGTCGTAGAGGAAGAAATAGAAGATTTAGTCTTAGAATACGGCGAACTGGCGCGAGGTCTAGAAATTAGACCTGAATACTTTCCGCTTTCTAGAATGAAGAAGAGAGCGAAGGTGTATCCTCCGATTCGGTATAGCTATGTGAACCTCTTCCGCGGTGACCTTAGAGAAAAGAATATGCGAACGATTCTTGAAAGATACGATAAGGCTATCGACGTACTGACAAAATCGAAGGTAGTCAGACGTGAGAATGGCTCCGTGGTTCTTGAAAACGAATACATCGACAGAATTCTCTCAATGAAGACTGTGGAAAGAGTCGTGAACGTTGTAGAACAGAGTCGGAGGGCGCTCTATTCCTATCTTACCCACGGGACGGCAGGGATAGTAAGCATAGATATCGTGGCGAAGGAACTGGCTTCGAAAATTAGAAGAGAGCTGCTGTATACTCCTCCTAGTCACGAGTTGGAAGACCCAAAGAACTGCCTCTTTCTAAGAACATCAATGGGACCTGTAAACCTTAACGAGAGAACGTCGATCTACGACGTAGCGAGCAAGCTTAGGCCTGATGCAAGAGTCGCTGTAACTCCTCTCGCAAGCGTGTTGAATGAAGTATACCTTGTGAGTGCGGGTGAAGAGAAGCTTGTTGCTAAAAAATTTACAGACTGGCATGGGTTTAAGTGGTTCACTCTAAATCTAGTGGCATTAGGAACAAAGATATTCTCCGTTGCCGGGAAGACTCGGTTGGCAAATGAGTACGGAATGAACCGCTTATTGTCAGAGAATGAGATCCCGGTCCCGAACATAATCCATGTTAGCATTCCTGACAGAATGCTTTTCGAACAGTATATCGAAGGAAAGCAGGTTGTTGAGCTAGTCAAAGAGAGCGTGATGTCGAGTAAACTATCTTCACAACAAAAGAACGTAGTACGTGATGTTGGAGCCTCTATGGCAAGGGTACACTCGCTTGGAGTCGGTATTGGAGATACTAAACCGGAAAACTTCATCCTCGGCGCAGACCAGAAAGTCTACGCTTTAGATCTTGAGCAAGCAAAGAAAGCTGGAGACGCTGTCTGGGACATTGCAGAGTTCTTGTACTACTCAGGTCACTATGGAGTTGGCGCATCAGGAGGGCTCCATGAATTTGTGAGAAGTTTCATTGAGGGTTACAGCCTCGTCGGAGATGTTAACTCGCTCAGGAGAGCAGGCGGGCTTAACTATCTGAAAGTGTTCTCCTTCTGGACGGCTCCGCCGATTCTTCGAGAGATCTCTCAGACGCTAAGCAGAGCCTAGACGCAGCAACACAAGAACATGGTTGAAACGAGCTTATGGTGGAAATAGCAGTTACGCAAGACTAAATATCTGGATGGAAAAACATTTCTCTATGAGCCGAAGGCAAATCCAACTCGCTGTCTTCGATCTGGATGGAACTCTAACGAAGATCGAGAGCATATGGCAGTACTTACACATCAAGCTTGGAACTTGGGAGACAGGCAGGATTTCTGCTGAGAAATACTGGAGAGGTGAGATAACTTACGAGGAATGGGCTGAGAAGGATTCCATGCTATGGAAAGACGTGCCAGTTGAGAAAGTTATCTCAATACTTCGCGAGATCCCTTACGTTGAAGGTGCTATCGAGACCTTCGAGGAATTGAAGAGGCGTGGGATCTGGACTGGGATAGTGAGCGCCGGAATCTCTCTTCTTGCAGATAGAGCCAAGAAGGAACTGGGCGCGGATTTCGCTGTCGCAAACAAACTCTTGTATGAAGAGGGAAAACTTACTGGAAAAATTAGGGTGAAGGTTTCTTTGAAGAACAAGGGCGAGGTAATCAAAGAGATGGCATGGATGCTCGGCGTTGACTTGGAGAGCTGTGCAGTCGTTGGAGATAACGTATTCGATTTGCCTGATGTCGTCGGATTGAAGATCGCTTTCAATCCAAGGAGCGCAGATGTCAGAGAGATCGCGGACATTGCTATCGAGAGCGGCGACTTGACAGATGTCCTTGAGTATCTTACCAGATGAGTTTCGAGTCTGCAAAATGATTCTGGGAGTTATCTCATTCTAGAATAGCGGAGGCAGCTTCTTCACATATCTGCCGGTCACAGGGGTGCGGGTTCGACACTGGGGGCATTCATTCATGGCTGTAAGATTGTAACGAACTATAGTGTAGCCGAATCTTTTGACGAGCGGTTCACCACAATTCGGGCAGTAAGTATTCTCGTATCTATGGCCGCGCACATTTCCAATGTAAGGGTACAGAACACCTGCCCGCTTCGCCATCTCATAGGCCCTCTCCAGCTTCTCAACTCTTGTAGGAGGGTTTCGAAATGTGTAAGCTGGGTAGTATCGCGTAAAATGTAAAGGCGTTTCAGTACCTACCTCCTCGAGATGTCTGCTTATGACCGATGCTAAGCATGGATCGCTATCATTAACCCCGGTGACTACTAGATTCACTATTTCGACGTGGATACCCCACCTCTTGGCATCTCTAGCGTTTCTCCACACAAAATCGACGTTAACGCCTCCACAGTACTTCTCGTACGTCTCCGAGTCGCCTTTGATGTCGATCTTCAACCCTGTCATTCCCGATTCCTTCAGCATATTCAGAGCCTCAGTCGTCATATACCCGTTCGACACATAGCAACAATACAGTCCCCGGCGGCTTCCTTCTCTGAAGGATGACAAGGAGCTCTCGAAGAATAATGTGGGCTCTTGAAAACTTACGCAAAGGCCTTCATCTCCTTCTCGAACTGCGATAGCCGCTAACTCCTCAGGCGAGAGGTATTTCGCTCTAATGGGGTTAGGTTCAACTCGTGAAAGATCGTGGTTCTGGCACCAAGGGCATCTGAAATTACAAGACCAAGTTGAGTAAGTTAATGCCGATGATCCCGGCCAGTAGTGAAAGAAAGGTTTAATCTCTATCGGCCTACTTTGAAGTAAGCTTACATCTCCATAGACGATAGTGTACAATTTGCCTTCGATATTAGTCCTTGTCCGGCAGAAGCCTTTCTGACCGGGAGCTATGGAGCATCTCCGCTCGCAGAGTTTGCATCTAACCTTTAAATCAGCCTCTTTTTCGTAGAGTAGCACTTCTCGAACCGTAGAGTACTTGAGGAGGTCTTCCATGCTCAATCAACAAGTATGCAAACTCTACAGGATATTTCTCTCTTCTCGCTTTAAGTATGGCGATGTAAGACAAATATCTCACTGCTATGCAATCAATCAGTGCCGAATGGACGAGTGAGCGGTCTTGAATCACCGAGCATCATTTGAAAGTAGTAGTCTGGGATTTAAAACAGAGCTCCCAGGATTGAATTATATCGTCCTTGCAACGGATACGGGCCTAATCCTAGTCAGAAGATGGCCGCTTGGAAAGCAGATGATCGAGATCTCCGGTGAGAACATCCGATTACTAGAAGTCCTAAGTAGCAGTATTATGCCGCCGCTTGTCATCTTGGTGCTCTTGATCGCGTCTACCATAGGGGTCTGGGGGCTGATAGGTTTCTGGTCGTTTCCGCCAAGAATTCCTGATCCTTACTTGATTATCGCAGAAAGCACCATCGGCCTAGCAGGGTTATGCGTCCTAGTCATTATTTGGAGAATTCTGTTCGCTACAATCAGAATAGGTCTAATAACCGATAAGAAAGAGATAACTGTCAACTTTGTCTGGAAGAAGAAGGCCGAGGCCCTTGCGAGATACTTCATCTAATATTTGAATATACCAAGAGGCTGCTTGAATGACGGAATTAGACAGGGAAACTGTGAAGGAGAACGATTATGTTCTTCTGTATTTCGATGAGAGAAGGAAGTGGCTGACTAAGGCTCTCAAAGGAAGAGAGTTTCATACTCATAAAGGAATCCTGAAGCTCGACGAGTTGGCTGGGAAATTTTACGGAGACAAGATTGTAAGTAGCCTAAACTTCGATTTCTGGATCTTGAAGCCGACCACCTACGACTATATGATGCGGGTTGAGAGACCTACTCAAATAATGTACCCTAAAGATATCGGGATAATCCTCCTGAAACTTGGAATCTGCTCTGGAAAGATTGTACTCGAAGCGGGAACTGGAAGCGCAGCCATGACAATCGCGATCGCGACCGCTGTCAAACCTGAAGGACATTTGTACACGTATGAGGTTAGACCCGAGTTCGCAGAGACAGCAGAGAGAAACCTGAGGCGAGCTGGTGTCATCGATTATGTGACAATTAGAAACTTGGATGCTCTGGCAGGGTTTCAGGAAAAGAATGTTGACGCTATAACGATCGATATAGGAGAGCCGTGGAGAGTCCTCAGCCATGCCTACGACTGTCTGAAGGGCGGCTGTCCGTTAGCTTCATTTAGTCCAACAGTGAACCAAGTTGAGAGAACTGTCACAGCATTGAAAAAAGTCGGGTTTATCGATGTAGATACCATTGAATGCCTAGTTAGAACAATGCGTGTGGAAGAAGGCAAAACTCGCCCTTCAACGACTATGATCGGTCATACTGGATACGTGACTTTCGCAAGGAAGATCTTCCGCTGATGACTCGTCCATCTGAGGCAGAAAACGCGTCAGGAAGAGATTCGATCCGCAATAGCTGGCGATGGAAAACTTCAATATATCAAAAGCAGAAGCATGTTCCCTTGAGAGTAGCATATATGGTAACTCGCTACTTCATTCCTGCTGTATTACTGACCTTGGTTTTGTCGGGCTTTAACTTTCAATATACGTTAGCGGCTGAGGAGCTTATTCTAGATAACGGTAGTTTCGAACTGGGCTTACAGAGTTGGGAAACATACAGCTACGGATACGGTGACGCTGAGGTTGTTCCCAAAGTAGCCTACGACGGCGAATATTCTTTGAGAACGTATACTCTTCCCGGGCCGGAAGTGCCGAAGTTTCCGTACGGTGGAGGCGCATATCAGACTATAGAAAGATCTGACCTGACCCTTGACTTGAAGTTCAGCTTCTGGGTACGACCAGGGATCGTCGGCGAGAACGAGTACACCCAGATAAGGACTTGGATTGAATTTTACACAAAAGAGGGGCAGATTTTCAAATTAGCCTATTATATTGCATGGGCGTTTCATGTCCCAGAAAATCCGAGATTCAATACCACGGACACGACCTACATACTTATACAAGACTGCAAGATCGGCGTCTGGAACCATATTCAAAGAGACTTGAAGTCTGACTTCGAATCTCGGTTCGGAACGGCATCCGAACGCTCCTTGTCGACGATAAGACTCTATGCAGATCTAGCACATTATTGGAGCGTAATTATAGCGAACGCGTACTGGGATATGTTCACTCTTACCCTAATGACGACCATCGCCCTGAAGACATATTCAGTTACGATATCTGTCTCCGGCCTTCCATCGACGTGCACCACGAACATCGTAATAGACGGCAAACCTGTGAGCAGAATGGCTGGAGGCACCTCATCGTCCTTTGAATTTGATTCAGGGACTTCTCACAAATTCTCGGTCGATGAATACGTTGGAGGAGACTCTGGTGTCAGATACCGCTGTATAGACAATTATGCGACATTCACGGAATCTGGTACACATACATTCATCTATGCCGCTGAGTACTACTTGACCGTCAACTCCGAACGTAGCAATACGAAAGGTTCAGGTTGGTATCGGGCAGGGACCACAGCTAGTTTCTCAATAGACGAATCTTCAATTCCATTCGAAGGCCTCTTTGGAGCTTTGGGAGCGCGATATGTCTTTGAACGATGGAGTGAGGATTCCTCCTCAACGAATCCTTCAGCAAGCGTGAAAATGGATGGTCCGAAAACTGTGATAGCTCTCTGGAGAGAAAACTACGGAAATGCATATGCGATCATCATAGGAGTGATCGTCATGGTCGTGATCCTTTTTACCTTAGGATTCGCTTTGAGACGAAGAAGACTTGGTATTCCAACTGAGGCGATACAAGTTTCACCAAAGCCCAGTCGTGCTCCTTCGATCAAGTACTGTATTCATTGTGGATCTGAGATCCCCGGCGACGCCGAGTTCTGTGGCGTATGCGGTAGGAATCAGTTAGCCGCCTAGACTAGAAGACTATTGCACAGTTTCACTAGTGAATCCCTGAAGAGAAGTAAGATAGAGTTTGTCTAAGTCTCAATAGTGAACGTAACGTTTTCGTCAACTGAGACCGTGTGTTATCAAGAAATCTCTAATCTTGTCTGCAGCCATTCCATCTCTCTTACCCAGTACTATTCCTCTAATGTCCTGCGTTTGATACAGCTTCAAATTCAAATATGCTAGAAGCGTCCCTGCATGAAACGGATAACCCGCAAAGACTGAGAGGTTCCTAGAAGCCAAATACCGTTTCATAGCTACCTCTACTGGAAATAGGCTTCCCACGCTCTTGACCGTCTCGGCAGCTCTCTGCAGTGCCACGCTATAGAAGCCTGAGGAGAGTATTCTCAATGCGTCGCCTGATGTCGGCGCATTCATCGCCTGTTCAAATTCTGAAGCCAACCTGTACTTTATGGGCAGCATGAACCTCTCGAGGTGAGAGATAGGAATCTTTGCTTCTTTTCCTCTAATCAAGATGTCGAGATTCGCTGAATCTATCTCTATACCAATAATATTCTCGATAGGCGTTTTATCTGATTGGGGGAGCTGTTGCGTCAAATTCCAAATGCTCGCGTAATAATACTTGTCAATAGACGCCTCAAGCGGGATCGTTGAGCCTAGCTTCTTGCATTCTGATAGTGAGTCGAGGACTAACTCTCTCGCCTTTCTTTCCTTAATGTCTTCGGCAATCATCCCGAGATCTTTCATCTTGAGTAGTTCTAAACACCGGTCGTAAGTGTATTCTCCCATAGGTGTTATAAGATCCTTAGCTTGCTCGGCTGGTACACCCTCCATCACGCATTTGAGAATCATCTTCAGGCAATTCAATTCATGCTTCCTATGCATTAGCGTCAATGCATTTCTTGCAGTTGCCGACGCAGTCGCTCTAATTACTCTCGCGTAGTCGTCATGATAACTCTCCTGAATCGCATCTTCGAACTGCTTTATGTCAAAAGGTTTACCAGTGAACTTGGATACATACGGGGCATATACAGTATCTGAGAGGACCCTAATAGCGTCCACTTCATCCTTCGACTTCAGAATCATATCAAGATTGCTTGTGGTAAGAAGCTTTGATTTAAGCGCTCTGACAAAGGAAACTGCGAAAGCAAAAGAATCCGCTCTACCTGGCAAACTTCAACTCATCCTGAGATCGCTACATCCTTATTATAATCTTCCATACTATCGCCGCCCCCACCGCGAAACCTCCGAATGCACCTAGAAGCGCGAGCAATGCATCAAAGGGCTTGCCCAATCCCTTTCCAAGGGCATAGCCGTAGTACATTGTGATCACCGTGAGGATCGGAACTATCAATCCAACCGCTAGGGCGAAAAGGATTTTCCTTCGAGCAACCTGGACGGCCCTTTTGTCAGTTGCCATCAGCCCACCTCGCGGTTGTTCATCAAAACTCATAAGGCCATGGGATAAATAATTTGCCCAGAGGAAGAGCGTTTGGCAACTCGAGGCGAAGTCGGACGAGCATTCTGGTACATGGCACTTACAACGACAGTACCGATAATGGCCTTCATGGGGTATGTTCTGGGGAAAGAGTACGGTAAAGAGATGATCGGCGCTTTACTGGGAACGCTGCTCGGAACATTTCTCGTTTGGTTTGACATACTTAGAGCTGAGAAGTTGATACTGAAGAAGAAGGCCAAAAGGTAGGTTTCACAAATGCAGGGAATGGGCGTTGTCGCTTATCCTTACGTGATTGCTCGTGCTCTAGACCTGTACATGTAATCGACGTGCTGACTCAAACCTGAAGACGCCTCAAGCTGGTTACTGAAGAAGACATATGGTTTATTGAAAGACGTTCTTGACCGATCGATCCTTTGCCGCACCGTTGACCGGTTAACTCGTCTCCTTGAGGGTATGGAGTTTGCAAGATATTTGAGCCATATACCTAGTATCGGTCCGACTGATGAATTCTTGGAGAAGCTTAAGCTCGATGTCCTTCGAGACAAATGCAGACTTGCATTAGCTGGGTATTCTTTTCGCGCGGTCGCGATAATGGCCGCATTGAACCTGAAGCTTATTGAAGTTGCGAACACAATGCTCTGCTTGAAGGCTGTTGAGGGAAAGATCCCCGTCGAAGACGTTTTGAAGTTTATTATTATCCCCTAGAACCACCTCAGCCGAACTTGATGAAACTGTAGACTCCGATTAGAATTGAAACTGAGAAGATTAGAGCCCAATTCTTTCTGCTCCACCAAAAGACCTTCCAACCGTCTAGAGCGCCAAACGGTAGAAGGTTGAATATCGCCAAGTAAGCATTGAACCATGCGCTGAACATTAGAGCATCGTATAGTAGTCCAATAGGCGAGACTATGGCGCCTGCTAAGAACGCGATGGATAAGATGACGTTGACAAGAGGTCCGGAGACAGCTGTTCTACCGACCGTCTCCCTACCTGCTAAACCTCCAATCACGACGCTTCCAGGCGCTATCACTTTCAAAGGCAGTAGAACCGAGATTAGGGTAATCAGTGCGCCCGAGATACTCAAACGGAACTCTGCCCAAAGCCCAAACCTTTGGGCCACAAACTTGTGAGCTAACTCGTGAGCTATAAAACTCAGAATGAAGACCATGCTCTCGAGAAGAAGCATAACAGGGTGTGAGAAGAGGACACTTCGAGTAATAAATGATACTCCTACGAGAGAGACCAAGACAATACCGACGAGAAGATGTTTAACCTCGATGGAACTAAACCAGAAGGCCTTAGGCCTGGCCACAGGTTGAAAAACCGCAGGATACCTGTACTCGACGCTGTAACTTCGGAGAGGAGTAGACTCAGTGGCCGGTGGTTGACGCGGAATCTTCACCCTCCAGTACTCAGAGCATTCATGTCCCTCAGGAAGTCTATGTTCAACGCAAAAGAGTCTTCCGCAGTACGAACATTTGAAAGGAAGATCGACATCGACTCCGCACTTTTCACATTTCACATAAATCCACTCTAAAACGCTGCAGAAAAGATTCGCACATGTTGCCGAGTGAAAAGGAAGAGACTAATGCCTCTTCCTACGCCAAAGTTTCGAACTTTCTTCAGCAAGTCCCTCATGTCTTCTTTCCCAAGCCATGTGCCTCGCGTAGTCGTCTGGACAAAATTCCTTATGACAGAATTGGCACTCGGAAATCCTAGGATGCTCCTTGCCGCAGGCGTCGCATCTCTTCATCAAGACCACTATCTTATCGTTAGGCAGCGCGCTATAAAAAATCCTAGCAGAGCTCGGGAGAGAAAGCCAATCGTGAATTTAAAGAAGTTAGTATGTGACGATGCTGGGAACAGACAAGTTAAAGTAGCCAAAGAGCATATGCAGCGATAATGTGTTTTGCCTATGGCATGCCCCTATCTTCAAAAGATATTTCTCGGCAGATCTTGTATAGCAACGACACCTCAGAAGCGCTTGAACAAGAGCGAGGTACAACAACTATGCGCCACAGAAGAAGATTTTACATCATGCCCCAAATACATCGCCAAATTTAGAGAGGAAAGTGCCCCCTTTAAGCTCTGAAGCAAGAAAAGACAGGAACCGAAAACGAGACAGATAGGCAGCGCGTCGCTTTGAAAGCGGATCAAAACAGAATAGTATATTGTAACAAAAAATGTTCACTCGACTTTAATGGCTTCTCTCAGTCCTTCTCTCGGATACTGATAGACGTGGATCTTAGCGCTGTCAAGCGTAACGGCCATCTTTTCTCCAACTTCAAACTTCTTCTCCGCCTCTATAGGCACTCTAGAAGTAACCGCGTCGTCATTAACTAGTCTGATCTCATACCTCAAGATTCCACCTATGAAGCGTATTCTTTCGACCAAGCCTGGTAGGAAATTCAAATCGGCTGGCGCATGTGGCTCTAATTTGATGTTTTCAGGTCTAACTGCGATTATGACTCTTTCTCCTTCCTTCCATTCTATAGAATTCACTTCGATCAGCAGTCCACCGCGAAGCTCAACAATCGAGGCGTCTCGAGACGCTTTTGCGATACTGCCCTCGAAGAAGTTTGACTCTCCAATGAAGTTGGCGATGAAAGGAGTCTTCGGAGCTAAATATAACTGTTCAGGGGTTCCGGTCTGCTCGATGGCACCTCGCCTCATGACAACGATCTTGTCAGAGATGGTCATAGCCTCTTCCTGATCATGGGTGACATGTATGGCCGTCAAGCCCAAGTCTTTCACCAGTCGCCTCAGTTCATATCTGAGCTGCGTCCGTATTCTTGCATCAAGCGCGCCTAACGGCTCATCAAGTAAGAGCAGATTAGTGCCAGCAGAAAGAGCTCTCGCGAGACCAGCCCTCTGCTGCATGCCGCCGCTGAGCTCATGTGGAAAAGCGTCTTTTCGTTCTGCCAAGCGAACCAACCCTAGCATTTCGTTTGCAATTCGCTTGGTCCTTTCCTCTTCCCACGCCTTAACTCTAGGTCCGTACGTTGTATTGTCCCAGAGATTCATATGAGGGAAAAGAGCGTAGTTCTGAAAGACGAATCCCACCTCTCTATCTTCTGGAGGAAGCCCGGTCACCAGCCTGTCTCCTATATAGATCTCCCCTTCATCCGGCTCAGCCAGACCTGCTATCAACCTAAGCGTTGTCGTCTTTCCGCAGCCGCTGGGTCCCAGAAGAGTAACATACTCGCGGTCGCTCACTTGCAAACTCACGTGATCTACCGCGATGATTTTTCCAAATGTCTTAGTCACATTGATCAAGCGTACGTCTGGCATTGCCCGTAACCTCTTGTCTTTAAGGTCATCTCATTTTCCTCCTGACGCATCCTACTGTTTACCTCCTCGTTAGGAACCTGAAGACCGCGAGTAATACGAGTGAAATAGCGATCAAATACGCTGATGAAAATAGCGCCGCTGGAATGGCCAGAGCTTCCACCATGTTAACTACAAGAGTCGGAACGGTCAAATCAGATCCCATCACTATGAAGGTTGCTCCAGTTTCTCCGAGAGAATGCGTGAAGGAAAGAATCACTCCGGCTAGAATGCCTCTCTTCAGTAGGGGTAACGAAATAGTTTCCGCAGCATCATACGACGTGGCACCTAGAGTTCTTGCACTTTCTTCATACGACTGAATCTCTGATCCTTCATATGCGGCAATTGTCGGTTCTACTATGACTGGCACCGAGAACACTATGTGAGTTAGAATGATAAGCCATATCCCGGGATTGACCATTCCAAGCCCACGTGGACCCCATAAAAGAAGTACAGACAGGCCTAGTGCAGATGTCGGAACGATCAATGGAATTTTGAGAATAGAACGAATGATTGTACCGAATCTGTATCGCTCAATCACATAGACCAACGGTATCGCGAGGCATGCAGCAATGTAAGTTGAGACAGCTGCCACGGCAAAAGATGTTAATGTAGCTCTAGATAATGCACCAAAATAGTTTGATGGACCGAACAGTTGGTAGATTACACCACCCTCAAATCTCCCCGTGTACGGATCACGAAACCAATATGGAAAGATAGAGTTGAGGACAATAACTATTGGCACGACCACCGCGAGAACTATAACAGTCATACTCGCAACTTCTTTGACGTAATGGAGCCTTCTTGAAACGAACTTCTCCATGCTAAGAAGCTGCCCTTCGATCCCAATTGTTTGAAGCGGACTTCTCGAAATCGGCAATCGACGTTTCCGACGTAAGAGGATCTCTACGGGCAATATCAAAGCCCATGCAATGACAACAAGTAGACACCCCAGAAATGAGGCTGTAGCAAATTTGAATTCGAAAACCCATCGCACAATAGCGATGGAGGCTGTTGTACTCACGCCTGCAACCACCATCGTTGCTCCGGTCTCTCCGAGAGACCTCGCGAAGGCTAGAACTAGCCCAGAGAATATTCCCGGCAGGGCCAGAGGAAACACTATTCGCCTGAATGTTGTCAACGATACCGCACCCAGAGTTCTAGAAGCTACTTCGAATACAGGATCGAGTTCTTGTAGCTTCGCCCTGATAGTGAGAACCACATATGGAAGCGTCAATCCGACATGGACCGCGAATATCAGAAAGGGGATATTGATTAGGGGGATTCTGTCGGCGAGGTTCAACAAGCCAGATTTGAACCCTAAGATGCCTCCTAAACCGGAGACCGTTGTCCATGTAATAAGAGTGGCGAAACCAAAGCCGGATGTTGGAATCACTAGAGGTAGGGTTATGATGTCCTCGAGGATACCCTTGCCTAGGAACCTCTTGCGAGCGAGAAGATAGGCAAGGGGGATCCCGAAAATGAAGTCGAAGGCGATAGTGAAGAGAGCTATTCTAAAAGAGAAAAGCAGGACTCTTTGTATCTGAAACCAGTTTTCGGAAGCAATAATAGGGTTAGCGAAAACCTCGGAATAGATCTCCTCCCATCTGGTAAAGGTGAAGGAAACTATGTAGATAGTCGGCATAAGCACGAAAACGAGAAATGATGCCAGTACCGCGAAAAGAGCCGTCTTTGTTATTATTGTTCTTTTCTCGAAACCATCTGGCGGCATATCGTTCAACTTTTCCTACGGAAGTCAAATGCCTGGATTTCTGACTGCAACCCACGTTGTGAGAAGTGCTTTCATAGCCTCCGCCTGCAAGGGCTTCAAGACAGGAACAACAAGTTCGTACTGAACTCCATTTTTAATGCTGAACAAATTCGGATCAAGAGGGACACTGGGGTTCGCCGGCCTGAAACCATGTTTCTGAGCCAATTCTTGGACATCGTCTTTGAGCAAGTATAGCAAGTATTGACCAGCGGCGAACCTTTCCCATTTCCCGACCCACTCTGCGTTCAAGATCACAAAAGGATGATCGCTTAGAAGGGTGCCCTCCTTCGGATACACGGCTACGATTGGATCGCCCCATTTCGTCTTCGCTTTCAAAGAGCTTTCAATCACCACATTTTCGTATACTCCGAAGAGACTTATAGCAGCAGGACCGTTCTCCGCAGCCCATGAACCGAAGAAACCTGTGCTTTCACCATACATCACAGCTTTCGACTCGATCATTCTAACAAAGTCCAGAACGCTCTCTTGCTTCAGGTCGTCAATAGACAAGTCTTCAGGCTTCTTTCCAGCCGCCTCAGCGAACTCCAAGATTGCGACCATGACCCCTCCATTCGACAGTTGCGGGTCAGGATGCCCATACTTGAAATCTACCCCTCCTGCTGCGTAACCATATAAATCACTAAATCCTGTTACGTTATACTTCTCCAGAAAGGATTTCCAACCCGCTATTACTATGGGAGAAAGGACGAGCGGAGTCCAATCCCGTGCAATATCTTCTACATTCCCTTGAGCACGCCACATCGAATTCAGGTATGGGATCCAAATACTTGAAGCCGGGCTCCATACGGTCGGCTTTTCGCTGCCCAAAAGAATTAGATTGACGGTCTTATGTGTGCCTGTCACGGTGAGCTCAACTGAAACCTCAACTCCAAATCTTTCAAGGAACCATCTTTCAAATTTTGGCGTAACTCCCTCTATCCATCCTTGTTTTTCACTCGTGTACAAGAACTCGAACTCTATCTTCTCCGGCATCTCTCCAACAATGGCGGGTCGACCAAATTGAAAAAAGGCCAAGGATATCGACGAAAAGGCTAGAAAACCTATGAGAATTCCAACGATGAGGAGAATGTAACCTCTCCGTGGGAATAGTCTTCGTTTTGTTACACTCACTCTCTAACTGAACCTCCTCGCGAATTGGTCGTTACATCTAAGAAAGGCTAAAAACATTGTCAGGACCCATTCACTTGTTCTATGGTGATTCATCACCAAACTACCGGGCTCGCGTTTCTTCTCTTCTGTCTATGATATCTTCCGCCGAGGGACCAGTACCCAGCAACATAACAGGCACTCGAGTTTCCCTTTCAACCTTGTTTACGAAATCTCTTACATTGCTAGGCAACTCATCGAAGCTCTTAGCTTCTCTACATTCAGGGAAAGCCACATCCAACTTTGTAATAGCCAGCTGCGTCGCACCGTTCAGTATCACTGCTTTCCTAGCCAGCTTGAAATCGAACGGCGCAGCTCTTCTCTCTCTTCTCGTGACAGTGCCGTATTCCATCCACCCACGTTCAAGAACCTCCTCTCTCGGAAGTTGCCCTTCGAGAGGCCCTTCGCCTATCCGAGTGACATACGCTTTGAAGACGACGACGACATCGTCAACAGCGGTAGGTCCTATGCCGATATCTGAGCATATCGCGGAAGCACAAACGTCTTTGGCGGTGCAGTATGGATAGGTCCCATGGTAAAGTGAAAGAAACGTCCCTTGCGTTCCCTCGACCAACACCCCATTCCCTTTCTCCAATGCTGCATTTATCTCGGCTGGCACGTCTGTTAGAAATTCGGCCAGCTCAGGAATGTCCCGTGCAACCTTGGCGATTCTCAGAACTCTCTCAGAACTGCATGTTCCTATTCCGCTTTTGGTCGATCCTATCTTTTGAGTCAAGTGACTTGACTCCATCTCTTGCTGAATATGCTTCTCTTCAATTATCGCGCATTGATTGTCAAGAGCCACTCTTCCCTTAGTTGCTGTTAATTCTACCTCTTGTAGGAATACAATCGGGTTCACGAGAACTCCAGGGCCTATGAGAAGCCTGCAATCTTTCTGGATGAATCCGCTAGGCACCATTCTCAGGAAGTAGGTCTTGTTCATATATTGGACGGTGTGCCCAGCATTCGGTCCAACCCCTCCCCGCGCAGTTATCGCGGGTTTATCTTTGAGGGCTAGATATGCCAAGAGTTTGCCTTTGCCCTCATCACCGAAGAATCCTCCTACGACTACCGTGCAAGGCATGGGCATCCCCAACATCTGGTGAAGGAAATGCTGTATAAGACTTTCTAAGGTGAAGAGGCGAACTTGATCAGTTCGCCCATCGTATATCTTCACAGCGCCGGCTGATAGCGCTCTGTATTTTCTTTTACATCATCGATGTCCAAATAGATTGATGTCAAATTTAAAGGCTGTTGAGGTCGTTTATGCTAGCCCTTCTTACACATCTTGTCTAGCTCCATATCTTCGAACTACCTCGCAAACGCGACTCCTAGTGGAGTTATCGATAATAGTTCTTGATCGTTCTTCTTCGCGCTAACTGCAAGATGCTCCTCTTGAGATTCTGAATAGAGAGGCTGAAGGCGCTTCTATGTTCCGTTGGCGACTTCATTCTTAAGGCGTTAGTCGGTACGGACTTCCGCCGGCCGCTTTTGGCCTTCACATCAAGAGGAAATGAATATCTTCGGCAGCCTTGACTCTTGGATTGGAGCTGCAGCGTAAGTAGCTAGGGGTTCGCATTATGAGCTACGCGAGACTCCAGTGTTTTAAATCAGGAACATTAATATACCGAACACCCTCGTAATTCTTTCCAGAGGTCTTGAGATGAGCATAGAACAAGAGACATCCACATTCCTCGAGGCGTTGACGAAGTCTCCTCAACTACGGGTATTGAGCATTATGGCTGAGAGACCTGAGGAAGAGCTTACCAAGACTCAAATAGCGCAGATGGCTGGAATAGGCAGAACAACTCTATACAGAGTATGGAGTGACCTTCAGAAGATGAGAGTGCTCTCTCCGTCGAAACAGGTGGGTGCTGTTACGCTATACAAGTTGAACCAAGAGAGTCCAATCGTTCAATCGGTAATGGGCATCAAGAAGCGTCTGGAATCAGTTACCTCAGCGGTTAGGAAGATCGAAGAGATAAGAGAGCTAGAAAAACTCGCGAGGGAAACGTTTGGAAGAGAGATGCCTATAGGTCCAAGCGTTCTCGTCAAACTACATGAAGCAGGAGCCCTGGCCAAACGCAATAGCGTTGACTTGGAGGAACTGAAGCTTTCGAACGAAGAGAAGGATTCAGTTAGTAGTTTGCTCCAAGCGGGACTCCTGGACAAGAGTGACGATAGATACTGCTTAACAGCTCTAGGCAACGTAACGGCGAGAGGCGCTATGCAGATCTGGAGGCTCAAAGAGAGAGAAACGATCGACCAAACTTTGTCGTCAATCAAAGTCGCCTTAGGCATGATCAGCGAGGACATCAGAAAGATCAAAGCGAAAGCCGGAAAGTAAGATACAGCAATCTTTCTTTTAGGTTTCCGTGAACAACTAGGAATCATTTCCGAGGCTTTCTGCTCTAAAGTTCCTATAAAGAAGACGCTGACATTTTCTTCAGAAACGTTTTGAAGAAATATTCGAAGGGAGGTTCTGCCGCATACCGCGGATGTTCGACAGAACCCGAAAGCATAAGGTTTTAGCAACGCTGAATAGCAAATCCCCTCTTTTTTCCAAGTTCATCTGCAAGTACTACGCCGTGGCATTTTTGAGCTAAGCGGTTTATTTGGCTGAATGGGCTACGGAGCGCATTTACATACCCATAGTCGCAAATTTGAATCTCTCGATGAATAGCAAGCACAAAAATACCAGTGTCCTAACTTCGAGTGGGAGGCCTTTATCGAGAGGTCCCCACGCGATGGCTGTGTTTTATTTCGCGCGGAATAAGCGGCTCAATCTCAGCATGCTTTCCCATGCTTTAATCCTACCTTTCAGCTGAACCGCCAAGCTCAGTTGCTCGATCTTCCGGTCTAGGTCATGGAGCGCCTTGTAGGCTTCCTTAGGAGGCTTCCGCTCAGCTTTAATCCAGCTGCGCATCTGGGTCCGTTGCTTTTTGAATCTATCAAGTGTCTCATGCAGAGGCGGATGCCTCCTTCTTAAGCGCTGAAACTTCAAGGCGATGCGCTTAATCTTTTCGGAGCGGGACATATGCCTCCTATGCCTATTGACGGCTTGATAGCTCACATTTATGCTATGAATCCGCATGGCTGCGGCTACCTGGCGTAGCGATAAGCCGCTCTCGATAAGGCTTTCAGTCCACCGCTCTAGAAAGGGGTGGAGGTCGCAGATCAGGCAGACGCGTGGCACGGCATGGCCCTCATATACGCTAAAAAGGGGTTGTTACGTTATTTGCATTTTTCTTTCTCCAGAAGGGACCTCAGAGAATAGCATGTTACAACTCTCATGGCAATTGCTCTCAAAGAGTTGTAAACAACTCTTGAAGAAACTACTGTAGGCTGACCACTCTCGTTTAAGCTTGGCAAGCTCTCGCGAAAAAAGCATTTAAGGGATCCTTTATTTGTGACGCGTGTCACAAATGTGAGCTCTCAACCTTTCTTTCCGTGTAGCAGAGGATGAAGCCATAATAGAGTTCGTGCTCCAGATATAGATTTGGATTCGAGGCTGCTGCAGATAACGTTCCATACGCTGCGGCACTGGAAGGCTACTATGGACTACAATAGAACCAGAGCTATCCTATACGTCAAGTAGCTTCTAAGCCACAAAAGGATTGAGAACACTATTGTATACGCAGTTGATAAGCTTCGAGAGCGATGAATACGCGTCAGCGGTGGCCAAAACATTGGACGAAGCTCGGAACCTCATTGAAGCAGGGTTCGACTATGTCACAGACATGGAAAGCGTTAAGCTCTTCAGGAAGCGGAAGTGGCCGGACTATAGGGTTAAGCGGAAAACCTCTAGGAATAAAGTTTTAAGCTATATCGGTTAAGCCTCTCCTTGTCTGGAGGGCGCCGACATGGCAAAATACATCTTCATCACCGGTGGAGTGATGTCTGGAATCGGCAAAGGCATAACATCGGCATCGATCGGCAAGATCCTTCAAGTCAGAGGATCAAGTGTAACCGCGATAAAGATAGATCCCTATTTGAATGTTGACGCGGGAACTATGAACCCGTACATACATGGCGAGGTCTTCGTTACAGAGGACGGGGGAGAAACCGACATGGACTTGGGCACTTACGAGCGTTTTCTTGATCTCAATCTTCCTAAGGAGCACAATGTGACAACGGGCCAAGTGTATCTCTCGGTCATCGACAAGGAAAGGCGAGGCGACTTCTTGGGCAAGTGCGTCCAAATAATCCCTCACATCACTGACGAGATCAAGCAAAGATTGCGTTCCGTAGCTACGAGAAGCAGGTCGGAGATAGTTTTGGTTGAAATCGGAGGAACTGTCGGGGACATAGAGAGCCTTCCGTACCTTGAAGCGGCTCGACAGATGCGGCTAGAAGAAGGATTCGAGAATGTGCTCTATGTGCATGTTACACTCGTACCTGTCTTGGATGTCGTCGGTGAGCAGAAGACCAAGCCAACTCAGCATAGCGTCCAAGAGCTGAGAAGGATCGGTATTCAACCTGACATCGTAGTTGCGCGAAGTAAGAAACCTCTACTAGCGGGCCCGAAAGCTAAGATCGCGCTCTTCTGCAACGTTGAGGAGCGAGCTGTCTTCACGTCTCAGGATATTAGAACGATATACGAGTCACCTTTGATCATGGATGAACAAGGAATGGGGGAGTTCATCTGTCAGAGACTTCGGTTAACGCAGAGGGCCTCAGACTGGAGTGAATGGAAGAGGATAGTGAAAGGCTTCATTGAACCTAGATATGATGTTGATATCGCCATCTGTGGAAAGTACGCTGAACTCGCAGACTCCTATGTGAGCGTCAATGAAGCTTTGAAGCATGCGGGTGCTGCAAGTGAGGCGAGAGTCAATTTAGCCTGGATAGAAACAGAGACATTCGAAGACGACGTAGCCAAGGTTGAAAAACTCTCGGACTTCGATGGAATACTTGTTCCCGGAGGTTTCGGAGGACGGGGAACTGAGGGCAAGATAATGGCAATACGTTATGCTCGAACGAACGATATACCATTCCTCGGGATATGTTACGGCTTCCAATTGGCCATAGTAGAGTTCGCAAGGCATATAGGTCTGAAAGATGCGAATAGCACAGAAATCGACCCAAATACACCTCAACCAGTCGTCGATTTGATGCCGGAACAGAAAGCTCTCGGGTATAAAGGCGCGACGATGAGACTTGGCGCGCATGAAATTGTATTGAGCCCAGGGACGATTGCAAATCGACTGTATGATTCAGGGAGGATCTTTGAAAGGCATAGGCATAGGTATGAATTCGTTCAGAACTACCTCAATGATTTTGAGAAGAAAGGAGTCGTATTTTCGGGCAAGAGCCTAGATGGGAGGAGAATGGAGATAATGGAGATCCCGAACCGGTTCTTCCATTTCGCAACTCAATTTCACGGAGAATTCAAGTCTCGGCCGGGAAGACCGTCACCTCCATACTACGGATTTGTTAAATCTTCTCTGGATAGAAACATGGGGAAGCCCCGCCCTCAATTCTAGCCCGTGGAAATGAATTTCAGAATTCTTCGGCCCGTAAAGCGACCAGAGTCTCCGTCTTGTAGATTCCCGGCGTCGCTACTTTGAGCACAAAGTTCATAGCGGTTTTTGCATCGGGAGTCTCAAAGATCAATGCGCCATCGAATCTCCCGAAGAGCAAGTATGCCTCCTTGAGCATTACTCCGGGAGGGGGCTGAATCATCTTCAATCTTCTCATGAATGAGGGTTGTTCGCTTGCCTTTCCGGGAAGCACTTTGAGCAATGAAAGAAAAATCAAGTGTAAAGCCTCCTCTTGAGCTATAAGACGGCCTTACAGAGATTTATTCTTATTAGGTTCTTCTTCGATTGAATTTCGCTCTGATACTCGGCATTCTCGCCCATACAGCTCGAACGACAGGTATAGAGACGATCAAACCTATCGTCATTTGTCCAATGTTAACAGGGACCTCAGCGACAGCTGCTACTCCAAGTATCAATTGCTCATAGAGGAAGTATCCGACCACCATCTCGAGGCCTCCAGCAAGAACTGAGAAGACTAGAATGCCAAATTGCGGGTCATATCGAAAGCCGACGTAGACTATGGAGGCAAGTGCGACTATCCCAAGCGCTATCCAAAACGCGTAAGGAACGGCGAAGCTAGCGGTCATATAACCGGTCGCGGGCAATCCAATAGATGCTTCCACAGGCCCAGCGTAGTACGTTATGCCTACGTACCCTATCAGGAAACTAACCGACAGAGCAGCAATTAAGGTCAAAGCCTTCCATTGCGTATGCGAGATCGATCGTAGGGTTTGCCTGCTCAGAATCCCGACTACAGCTCCTTCACAAGCTTTGATCAAAAGCGTCCCAGGCGCATAATGCGGAAATCCAAGCAAGAGATCTGCAAACATCGATCCCACTCCTCCAGCAAATGCTCCGATGAGCGGCCCGAAAAGTAGCGCTGTTACATATACTGCGGTCTCGCCTATGTTGAAGTATCCTCTCGTCGCAGGCACATAGACTGAGAAGACCACCGTCGCTGCTGTGACTAGAGCTGTGAATACAGCGGTAATCGCCACCCTGAGAACCAACAAGCTGCTTCTTTTAGCCATTCCTCTGAAGCCCTTGACTGCCTTAAGGCTAGAGCTCATATATAAGCTGGAACCTATATATAGGCGGATGCCCAATGTCTTACTCCCGCCTCCTATGCCCAAAGTGTGAAAACAAGTATGAAATACAGCGAATGAGCCTAGCATGTGCAAGATGCGGTGAAACGCTGACAGTATCTTATGACTTTGAAGCCGTCAGGCGGACAATTGATATTAAGTCCATCGATAATCGCCAAGCTGGAGTCTGGAGGTACTTCGAGCTTCTACCAATCTCAAAAGGTGTGCAAACAATCTCTCTCGGCGAAGGAGGAACCTACCTGCATAGATGCGATAGACTGGCCGAAAACATAGGCATAAGGAAACTATTCATCAAGAACGAGACTACAAACCCCACCGGATCTTTCATCGATAGAGGCATGACTGTAGCGGTCACTAGAGCAATTGAATTGGGTTTCGAATCGGTTTGCTGTGCCCCAACTGGAAACCTCGGCGCCTCTTTGGCGGCATACGCGGCGAAAGCCGGCCTAAAATGCCAGATATTCATCTCTCGCGAAGTGGACCTAGGAAAACTGTTTCAAATGATCGCATATGGCGCAGAAATGAGACTTGCTGGAGATACTGAAGAAGCACTTGTTGAAGCTAGAAAAGAAGCTGACCGTTCCTATCTCGTAACTCCAGCGGATCCATTCTTTCTAGAAGGAGAGAAGACGGTTGGCTTCGAGATTTGCGAACAGCTCGGTTGGAGAACATGCAATCGTGTTATTGTTCCGATGGGAACGGGCGGTAACATCTCAATGATATGGAAGAGCATCAAAGAGCTCTGTGAGGTCGGATTGATCAAGAGAGCTGGTTCGATGATGACAGGCGTCCAAGCTGAGGGATGCGACCCGATTGTCAAGGCTTTCATGAATCGAAAACAGTTCATACAGTCTGCTTCCAAACCAAGAACGATCGCTCTTGACATCGCTGTTAAGAACCCTATGTACGGGTCGGCAGCCTTGAGGGCTATAAGAGAATCGCGGGGTTCAGCTATCGCAGTCTCAGACGCGGAGATTCTGGAAGCGACGAGACAACTGGCCAAGACTGAAGGAATCTTCGCCGAGCCCGCCGCCGCCTCAACGGTCGCTGGCTTGAAGAAACTCATCGACTCCGGCAAAGTCGAGAGGTCTGAAGAAATAGTCTGTGTGATAACTGGAGCTGGATTGAAGGACCCTGGGACCGCTAGGAAGATTGTTGAAAGGCTTAAGGAGATGGATAGGCTTGTCAGACGAATGGAAGAGAGGCGATTAACGACGAAGTTAGGCGACACCAAGACGCGTATTTTGGAGATCTTGTCTAGCAAACAACTTCACGGATACGGGATCTGGAGAGAACTGAAGGAAGCCTTCGGATTGGAAATCTCAATCCCGAGCGTTTACGAGCATTTGGCTGAACTGGAGATGCTTAAGCTGATCAGAAGAACGAGAACAGAGGCTGTAGCTGGGAGAAGGGAGAGGCACTATTACTCACTAACACAGACGGGTAGAGATACTGTGAGAACCGTTAGCAAACTTGCAGCAACCTGACCGCGTAGGACTTTGATGGAAGATGACAGCTGAAAAAGCTGTGAGGATCTTTAGGGATCTTCAGCCTGAAGATTTGAGAGTGCTAATGGGCATAGAGTTGGCTATGGAGCATCATGAATTCGCTCCATTCGAGGAAGTGGTAAAGTATGCCAATCTTCCGGGGCGAGAGGTTGTCTTCCGCCTTGACCGGCTCGATCGTCTTAAACTTGCAATCAAGGTTTCAAAGACTTTTCTAGGCTACGATGGATACGCTGTGAACTATTCGGGCTACGACTGCCTTGCATTAAATGCCTTGGTCAAACCGAATGTTTTGGAGGCGATAGGTAAGCCCTTAGGAATAGGAAAAGAGGCGGATGTCTATGAAGCGCTTTCTCCGAAACGTGAAAGGATAGTGGTAAAATTTCACAGATTGGGAAGAACAAGTTTCAGGCAGACGAGAAGAGCTAGAGGCTATGTCGCTGAAAGACGCCATATCTCATGGCTCTATCAATCAAGACTTGCGGCTGAGAAAGAGTATGAAGTGATGCGGCGCATTTATCCTTGCAAAGTTTCAGTCCCAGAGCCAATCGCCAGAAATAGGCATGTAGTAGTAATGGGATTGATTGAAGGAACGGAGCTTAGATACGCGGAGATAGAAGAGCCTCTACCCACTTTTAAAGAGATAATCGCGAACATAAGGAGAGCATACCTCAATGCAGGGGTAATTCACGCTGACTTGAGTGAGTTCAACATCTTGATAAAGCCTGAAGGAGGCATTCTGATCATCGACTGGCCTCAGGCAGTGGCAAAAGATCATCCAGATGCAGAGAGACTTCTCACCCGAGACGTCGAGAATATCCTGTCCTTCTTCCGCAAGCACTACGGTCTAGTATTTTCTCTTCAAGATGTTGTTTCATATGTCAAGGGAGAGAAGAGAAGAATGAGAACGTGGGTCAGGACTTGAATCATGTTAGATTGAATGCGGGAAGCCACGGTCGCTTCAAGAGGAAACTTCTTGTTGGAATAGATCCAGGTACGACATGCGGTTTAGCTGTTCTGGACCTCGATGCCCGACCCATCTTAATTGAGAGTAGCAAAGGAACTGCTAGAGACATAGTTATCCACAAGATTTCTGAAGTTGGCGATGCTATCATCGTAGCGTCGGATGTCTCGCCTGCTCCCGACTTCGTTAGGAAAGTGGCATCATCGCTCAAAGCCATCATCTTTGCTCCTGAAGCTGTAATGGAGTCAACTGAGAAACATCTGATCGTTCAAGATTACGCAACGCAGCATGGAATCAAATCATTGGACCCTCATTCTCGCGACGCCCTCGCCGCGGCTTTGAAAGCTTTCCGCAATTACAGCATTAAATTCAAACAAGTAGAAGCTTGCGTCAGAACCTTGGGAAGGCAAGTGTCACCGGATGAAGCGAAAGCGCTTGTCGCGAGAGGATACACTATCAAGCGAGCCTTGGACCTGCTAATCAGGCGGAAGGAAAAGATCGATGCGATCAAGACGATTCAACCTCGCGAATCGAGCGAAGTGACCAAGCTAAGGAAGAAAGTCTCTGAACAACGTAGGGGGTTAGAGAGGCTCGAAGTTCAGAATCAAAGATTGCTAGAAAAGATTGAGCGGTTGAAATCTGAAATCACGAGAATCGAAATCCAACGTGAAAATGAACGGGTAGAAGCGTCGAGAGAGGTGAAGAGGGAGCGAATCTATCAGATTCAAAGAAGCGAAATCGAGAATCTCCATGCGGAGCTTGAGAAAGCGAAGCATACGATGGCTGAGTATCAGCAACGGTTTGATCGCCTCAAGCATCTTCGAGAAAGAGAAGCGAGAGGGGAGATAAGACTCCTCAAACCAATAGAGTTTTTCACTTTTAAAGGAGTCGAAAATGCTGTGAAGACCTTCGACATTAGACGCGGCGATTCCATCATCCTTCTCAATGCTAGTGGAGGAGGACGTTCGACAGCTAGGACTCTTGCGGAGATGGGCCTGAGGGCGGTGGTCGCTTGCACACCTATGTCGCATGAGGCGGAAGAAGAGCTGAAAGACAGCGATACCCCTCTGCTTTCTTCAAGCAACCTCCACGTAGAGTGGATTGAGGGATACCCCTACATTTCTGCTAAAGAATTGAAAACCGCCGTCGAAAGCATCGGTAAGCTCGAGGATACGGAAGGGAAGAAGTTCATCAGCGGAATCATCGATGAGTATCGTGGCCGCAAGATGGGAGATTCGCAGCGTTAGGATTCTCTACAATGAATCGACTGGGTTCAGAATCGAAACTGATCCACATGACAACATAATGAACTCTTGACTTCAGTTGAGGAGAGTGCCAAATGGTCTTGATACAGGTTCTACTCTCTAGGTTTGTCGACGCAAATGTAGAGGACGTTGCTTCCTCTGAGAATCACGTTGCCGAAGTTGGCTGTCAGCGAGTTGCCTCTGTATTCGGTTGCGCCTTCAAGAATTATGTTCATGTGGCTATCGCATTCTATCATTTTGCCACGATACTCAACGTCGTTCTTGAGTTTTATTGAAACCTCGCTGTTGAGCTTCTTCACCAAGAAATTTAGCGGCTTCTTAGAGGGTTCCAAGCATATCCCTACTGATTGGACACTCACATCAATTGACTTCGTATAAAAGCCTTTTCAAGATTTCCCCCAATCGAACGCAAGAAAACTGCCGCGCTCGCACCCTATTCACCCAGTAGTTCAATGACTATTCGTCTAGCACTTCTAGGGCCGTCTAGCTCCAAGAAGAATATGTTTTGCCACGTCCCTCTTGAGAGTCGCCCGTCTCTGACGGGAAATATTCTTGAGGCCCCTATGAATGAGGACGCTAGATGGGCTTCGGCGTTGCTGTCCACTTCGTCGTGACGCCAGCCCCGGCCTCTGGGAAAGTCTTCTTGAACCTTCTTCGCAATGTCAAGCATTAGGCCGCTCTCATGCTCATTGGTGATTATGGCTGTGGTTGAATGTATAGAGTAGACTAGACAAAGGCCGTTTTCGATTTTTTCTTCGCGAACATACTCCTCAACTTGGCGAGTTATATCGACAAGTTCAACCCTGCTTCGCGTTGAGAGTTCAACCTCTTTGAAAGATGCTTTCAAAGCACCCACCTCAATTCTTTCATGATGTCTAGCAAGTTATCTCGATTGCGGTGTACGTTTTCTACGACGAGAAATCTACGATCCAAAGTCTGAAGGCAGTTGTGGAAAGCTTTTCAATGCCGCAGAATACTCATTACCTTCAAACATCGAAGTCTCAAGATTCCGGTGGGCGATGTGCTGAAGGCAGCGATAGAAAACCCGACGTTCACGGAAGCGACTGAACTTCTAGGGAACTCTTTTGCAAAGCATGAGCCAGCTTTGGTCATTGGAAATTGCCGAGTAGACTACGAAGGGAGAGCTTCATCCACATTGGAGTGGGGCGAAAGAATAGTGATCGTGAAGGCTGATGGATCTATCCTTGTCCACAGGCCGACTGGGTACGAGCCTGTAAACTGGCAGCCTCAAGGATGCCTCTTTCAAGTCGACATGCCCTCAGAACGGGTGCTTCGAATTAGAGCGTTTAGACGTCAACCGAGGGAAATCGTCAACATCTACTTCGATCGGATAAGACTGATCTTCTCGTCAAGACTTGACGATTCAGGAGAGTTCTATCTACATGTAAGCGAGGAACAGATGAAGGATGCTCTTCTATCGCGACCTGAAATGCTTGAGCCACACTTCAAACCCATTGATTATGAGAGAAAGGTTGAACCGGGATTCGTCGACGTTTACGGTGTCGATAAGGATAGAAATCTTGTCGTCGTTGAGATAAAACGCAATCCCATTGGAAGAGACGCTGTGCTTCAATTAAAGAGGTATATGGACGCGATCCGAAGGGAGACCGGCCAATTCGTAAGAGGCATGGTCGTTGGACCGAGCCTAAGAAAAGGCGCACAAACGCTGTTGGCTACATTGAACTTGGAATTCAAGCAGTTGTCGCCAAAGAAGTGTTTCGAGGTTCTACAAGCTCGAAAGACTCGAAAGCTTATTGAGTTCATGAAGTCTGAGAGGTGAGGTTCTTTCAGAAGAGATTAATGGATGCAGAAATGCAGTGTCTTCGTTGCTTGGTCGAATCGATAGTTTTTCTGCTCGACTACCTATTTTAGTGAAAATAGTTCACTTGCTGTAACAGCGTTCATCGTAGAGGCTTAAGATCTGCGTTTCGCCTTCGAACCTGAAATTTATTCTAGTAGAACAAGGAATACATAAGTGATTGGGAGCGAATGATTTTGATTTACAGATGGAGTATGAGAGTAGCTCTCATCGCGTTGATCTTGATCGGAATGATTTTTGTGCAGGCATTCAAGATCTCCGCAGTTCAGGCTGCTACGAATGACTTCACTGTAGAAGTCTCGCCAACTTCTAGAACGATCTTGCAAGGCGAGAGTACAGACTTCACTGTAAGCCTCTTCATCTATGGCAACCCAGCTAAAACCGGGAAGGTTGAACTCAAAGTTACTGGTTTACCGACCGGCGCCACAGGATCATTCTCCCCGTTTTATGCTGTCTACTCCAAGATACTGTCGAGCAACGCAACGGAGAAATACTACATAAGAACTACTGCAAGCGTTACGCCTGGAACCTTCAATGTCCAAGCAAAAGCTTGGAACGGCACCGACACACGCTATGCAACTCTGATCTTAGCCATAATCAGAGGGAACTTCAATGTTTCTATGACGCCCTCTTCTCAAAGTATAGCTGCGAGAGCCTCCGTAAACTATACGGTCACCGTTAAATCGATGAAGGGCTTCGAGTTACCTGTGAACCTCACGGTTTCCGGGTTGCCTTCAGGCAGCACTTTCACTTTAAGTAGCAATCCTGTTACTCCGCCTCAAAACGGAACGGTCACTTCAATCTTGACAGTAAGGACTCAAGCGACAACTCCAGGAGGCACATTCAATTTGACCGTTACGGGCGATTGCAAAGGGCTTAAACATTCAGCAACAGCCACTTTGGTGATCACCGCAGCAACAGACTTTATCCTAGCCGCTTCACCAACATCGCTGACCGTTCTACCGGGAAGCTACGCTACGACAACTATCACAGTAACCTCAATAAACAATTTTAACTCAATGGTCGTCTTGACGATGTCGAGCTTTCCGAGCGGAATCCAACCGACATTCAATCCAGCTCAGAACTCGCCTCCCAAGAACGGCTCTTTCACCTCGATCTTAATAGTTACAGTAGGCTTGTCCGCTCCAATAGGAACCCATCGATTGACAGTCATCGGCTCAGGCGGCGGGATAACGCATTTAGTCAACATTACGCTTATCACGGTTGACTTCTCAATATCGGCCAGCCCAACTACTTTAACGATAGCCCAAGGCGAATCCAAGACCACGACAGTTAGCGTACTTTCAATAAACAATTTCAACTCCGCAGTTACATTGAGCATATCGAATTGGCCTTCAGGATTAACCTCGTCCTTAAATCCTACGGATTTGATTCCGCCGGCCGGGCAGTCTGCAACCTCGATCTTGACTATAGCTGTGGCAAAGAATGCGCCTCTTGGAACGTACGGATTGACTATCACTGGAACATCCAGCTCACTTGTCCGAACGCTCGTAATAACAGTGACTGTGCAAGGGTTATGCGTTATTGCAACAGCAACTTATGGGTCGGAGCTCTCTCCTGAGGTCCAGTTTCTCAGAGGATTTAGAGATAGCGCAGTAATCTCAACCTTCTCAGGAAGCCAGTTCATGAGAGCATTCAATGCATGGTACTACTCTTTCAGCCCATACCTCGCGGAATTCATCTCCGAGATCCCGATATTGCGATCCGTTACGAGAGCGGTTCTCTACCCGCTTCTCGGGATACTATATTTAACGGCCGTTGTATACTCTGCTCTCAGTTTCGCGCCTGAATTAGGGGTCATAGTCTCCGGCGTTCTCGCTAGCGCTCTCATAGGACTCGTGTACGTTACCCCACTCGCGACGTGTCTTGTTCTTCCATCGAAGAGATTGAGAAAGCGCCTCATGAGAATTAAAGGAATGGTGGTCGCACTACCTTGGATAGCAAGCCTGTTCGCGGTATTGATCGCCTTGCTAACAGCTTCGCCTTTTGCAATGATGATTTCAACAGCTGCACTGGTTCTCGTATCGATCGCCACTGTACCGGTGATCACTTTGAAGAAGATAGTCTGAGTAATTATCCTTGGAAACTTGAGATCGAGGTAATGTCGTTTGGAGCCCTCTCAAGTGATTCGAAGAACAGGAATGCCCCTTTGCATGCTGTTCTTGATATCAAGCGCTGTTGCCGGCGCAATTCTATCAGTTCCTCACGTGGAAGCGGGAGGAGACTTCTTGATGTCGGTCTCGCCAAATCTGGTCGCTGTGAATCAAGGAAGGTCTGTTCAATGCGCTCTAAGGGTTCAATCCCTTAACGGATTCAGCGAAGCAGTCTCGTTCTCACTTTCATACATAGCGCTTCCTTCCGGATTCGCGGCCTCGATAAGCCCCTCACCGATTACTCCTCCAACAGACGGTTCTGCATACTCAGTCGTCACTATTAACGTCGCCTCCACCGTCGCAGCCGGATCCTACAGCTTATTAATATATGGCAGTGGAGTAGGGATAACTCGATCTACGGTCGCAGATGTGAGAGTTAGAGCTGCTGGAACCGCAAGCTACGCGATTTCGGTTTCGCCCTCGTATCGCGTTATCACAGCAGGCGGCGCCATGACATTTACAGTCACCTTAACCTCGACGAATAATTTCGATGACTATATCAATCTCCTCTTGAGAGAACTCCCCTATGAAGCAAGCGGCTACTTCAGCCCCGGTACAGTCCGCGTAGCGCCATCAGGACCCGCCACTTCAACACTCTTGATATCGACAAGCTCAGATTTGGCGGAAGGCATATACTATTGGGCTATCTATGGTGTTCCGGTTAGCTACTACTACTATGTGAGCAATACAAGCATCGTAACCGTTTCAGTAACAGAAGCTGCGGACTTTGAGCTCTCAATTTCTCCGAGTACAAAGACAATTGCACCAGGCGGCTCCGCTGAGTACACAGTGTCTCTTGTAAGAACAGGCGGCTTCGCTTCTTCCGTCGCGTTAAGTATCTCTGGGTTGCCGGATGAAGCGGACAGCTCTTTCAACCCTGAATCTATTAGAGGTTCTGAAACCTCAGAATTGACTATTGACACCACTCCTGACATTGGTGCGGGAAACTATACGTTCACCGTGACAGGGATTGGGGGAGGAAAGACTAGGACTGAGACTGCGAAGCTTGTGGTCTCTGGGGTCTCAGACTTCACCTTGGAGGTCAGTCCTCAGTCTCAAACTGCCTCGCTAGGGCAATCTGCGATCTATGTTGTAGCCATCACTTCGCAGAACAACTTCAATTCGCCTGTAGCATTGTCTTTGATCGGCTATCCAGCTGGATTGACTTGGAGCTTCAATCCGGCATCGGTTACGCCTCCTAAGAATGGTGTGCAAACATCCGTCTTGACGATCACATTGTCCTCAAGCGTGGTACAAGGAAGCTACGTGCTTACCGTGGTAGGAGCTGGGGGAGGGCTCACGCATAGCGAGCAGATCGTACTCAACGTCGGGATCGGCGCTGACTTTAGCATCTCAGCAGAGCCCTCTACGCTGTCAGTGACTGTTGGAAGCGGTGGAACCTCAACCATAAGAGTCACTTCAATAAACAACTTTAACTCTCAAGTCAGGTTGGAGCTCTCAAACGTTCCATCCGGAATATCAGCCTCTCTGAACCCTGTACTGGTGATACCTCAAGCCAACAGCTTCGCTATCTCAATCTTGTCCGTTAATGTTCCAGCCGGAGCAACAGGAGGGACCTACACGCTTTTGATTACTGGGACCAGCGGCAGCCTGTCGCGTGCCGTAACCGTCACATTGAACGTTAGAAGCGGATGCTTAATCGCTACAGCCACATACGGTTCTGAGCTTTCGCCCGAGGTTCAATTCTTGAGGGAGTTCAGAGATCGAGATGTGCTAACCACGTTTGCGGGAAGTCAATTCATGACTATATTCAATCAATTCTACTATTCCTTCAGCCCATCATTAGCCCAGTCTATAGCTGAGAATGAAGTTCTCAGAGCGGTTACGAAGCTACTGCTCTACCCTTTCATTGGGATACTTCATCTGGCTGCGATAACCTATGACGCTTTTCCATTCAACGTCGAACTCGGCGCGGTTGCGGCTGGACTTGTGGCAAGCAGCTTGATCGGCTTGGTCTACTTCTCGCCGATTGCCCTCTGCTCCCCAACGATGCTCAAGAGAAGCCGAAGACCGAGTTTGAAGAACAGCCACTTCAAGGTTATCGCTATTATTTGGGCTGGGAGTCTAGCTCTCATACTCGCCAGCGAAGTCTTCATATCTCCAACATTAATGATGGCTTCAACATCAGCGTTCGTACTGCTAACCGTAGTTTCTTCAGCGTTCACCACTTCAAGAGCGCTCCTAAACACGTATTGTAACCGGAGGTGCTTCAAGAAGAACTCGCAGATTATTCATAGGACCTCCACGATGCTAAGAGATCGAATATTTAGAGATTATTGCGAATGATCTTTACAGATCAAGTGTTTTAGAGATCATGCAGATCTAATCCAGACCCAGAGTTTGTGGACTTCGGTCATGGAGAAAACATTGGAACCCGGCATATAGTCAACTATACCGTGAACAGCTTTCTCTTATAACAAAAAGGGCTTTTTTCAACCCTCCTTCCCTGGGCATGGCGGAGAAGCTTGAAAGCCGCGTGAATCTCGGAGTAGAGACGGATGAAATAGGTCTCTCTGCCCAAAATTCGCACCTTCAAAACTGGTACCTTTTCGTTTAGCCTTGATCAGTCGTTTGCATTGTTTCTCGAGTTGCTGCTTTCTTCCTGTGGCCGAAGGCATCGCATAGCGGCTTGAAGGCATAATGGACCTCTGGGTTGAGGCGGACATAGACATCTTCCTCTTCAAAGGAAAAGTTAACTTTCCAAGGCTTTTTAGAAAAGTTAGCTTTTTGAAGGCTGAGGGAGAGCCATGCTTATATGTCTTCTCAACGCTTCTTTTGTCAGGGGCCGAGTTGAGACGAATAGGGAAGATGAAGAGCCTGAGAGTGTACAGGCTTGGCGGTAAGGGTAAGGATAAGGATAAAGGGCAAAACTAAGGAAGTTCTTACCTCAGCCTTAATCAACAGCGGGTTTGAAGCTGAGGAGCCACAGTTGGTTATTCCCCTGAGTCTGGCAGAGGCGTTAGAGATGACCTCGACCGAAGCTAGCATTGAAGACTTTAGCACGGCAGGAGGGGGAAGGGCCTCTGGATATAGGGTTGAGAACCCAGTGGATGTTGAGTTGATCTTAGACGACGAAATCCCCAAAGTCTCCGCCTGCATCACGATACTTCCCGGGGAGACGGAGGTTATAATGAGCGACCGCCTAACGTCAGAGCTCGGCATAACTGTACTGGACCCATGGAAAGGATATTGGTGCCTCAGAGACGAGCTTGGCACCAAGCGGAGACCAAGCATCCAACCCGAAGAATGGAAATAGCCAGCACCACCAACTGCCAGAGATTTGGTTTGCATAGAGTTTACTGTTGCTCTTTGATTGGATTCAGCTGTCTACTATTATAAATGGAGAAGGGGAAAAGTCCGTTCTGCGCCAATTATACTCTGAGAACTTGGAGGAACTTGCCAGTAAGTTGTAGTTTCAGTCGGTTGAGGATGACCCTGCCGATGATTACGTCTTCTGAGAGGTCTTCTACATTGATAGGAGTGTAGACTTCAACCTCTTGCAGATCGAGGATGGGTGTCAGATCGTCGTCTGCTAGGTAACATTCAACCTTAAAGACCTCACATGGAATCTCGTGACCTGGAGCTTGAAGAGTTGCTGTCTTGATCGGCCTCAGTCCCTCAAGGAACTCGACTAATTGAATACTTGCATACAAAGACTCGTCGAAGCCTGTATCGACAATCGCCTCTCCTGCAAGAGCCTTCTTTACGTCTCTCCTTACCAGTGTAAGATTCATGATAGGTATATCGGCGAGCCTCGAACCGTCGGGGAGTATCCCATCTTCTTTATACCGATAGCTCATCGAGCTCGATGATCCGCCAATCTCCAATCTTGCCCCTCCTCAACGTGGGAGAAGGTCCTCTAGGGTAGGTGCGCCCTCTAAGCTTCCATAAGACAGTAGGTTGCACAAGGGCTCTACCAACAGAAGAGGTTGCGGGCTTCATGCCAAGATGCTCCTCCAAAGCCTTGGCTACTACCCCTGAAACCTTGAGACCACTCTCTTTAGAAAGTTCCCTGAGCCTTCTTGCGAGTTCATCTGAGAGACTAACGGTGACCCGTTTCATGCGGAATTGTATGATTCTTCATACTTTTAAGCACTCCTATTGGAACAGTTCCTTCGCCTGTTTCCACGCCAGCTGTATCCATATGCTGATCTGTTAGCGTGAATGGCATCTTCAATAACCGACAACGCATAATGTCCAGAAACGACAGTACAAATAGATGATCAAAGCCAAACAAAAAGGTCCCAAATAAAATTTTTTCAAAAGGTCCCAATTTTGAGACGCCAATACAAACTGAGGATTCGCCCAGAGATCTATCAAGCCGGCTATAAGCGGTTGAACGAACCTGTTGAGGGAATAATGCTGAAGTGCATTGAGCATAGTTGGCTTGGGACATCGCTAAAAGACACGGGCAGATCGAGTTGATCCGTAGAACCGGTTGCTGAAGAAATGGCTTTAGCTCAGGAGGAGACTATTGTACGTATATGTGTATAGATGGCTGAAGATTTTTCGATAAAAGCTTATACGTGGATAAACACCTAGGTATCTATACGGTGAAAAATTCTTTGCCTAAACAGAAGACAACAATAGTAGTAGACAAGAAGCTGTGGAAAGACTTCCTCTCCTTCGTAGTTAAGAAGCACGGCACGACGAGGAAGACGAGCGTAGAGATCGAGTCAGCAATACGCGAATATCTGAACCACCATGGGAAAGAGGTGTAGACTGTGAAGAAGCTTAGTCTAACTCTAACGTTCCTTATCGTGCTCATCCTTAGCATTATGGCGGTACCTCAAACACCTCTCGTAGAGGCGCAAGACTTCAGCATCTCAGTATCACCTTCTAGCCAAACCCACCATCATGGGGCCTACGTTTCGTATTACGTAGAGGTTAGATCAATTTCGGGGTTCTCATCTTCCGTCACATTAAGCCTTATCCAAATCTATCCAGCTTTGACGCGTTACAATGCCACTTTTGACCCCGGCATCGTCACTCCTCCTAGTGGCCAGTCAGCCCACTCTGTTCTTACAATAGGCATACCTGCTGGAGTTACGTACGTTTCTTCGTACATCATCACGGTAAGAGGAACTGGAGGAGGACTCACCCACGACGCGACTGCGGCCCTGAGTGTTCAAAACAACTATGCAGACTTCTGCGTTAGATCCACTACGGCCAGGTCGATCATAACAACTCCGTCTGGGACAGCATGGTACGGATTGAACTTTACGGCGATAGGCGCGTATACAGAGACTGTTACGGCTTCCGTCACCATTCCAATAGGTTACATTACAGCAACTTTTACCGGAGGAACACCAACATATACGATCACAAGCTGGACATCGCCCTCAACGCCGACGCTAACGATAACGACCGCAGGGCAGGTTCAACCTGGATCGTATCCTCTGACGATATACTCTTACGGGACTACAAGACTTCACTATGACTACGTGATACTAGTTATCAGAGCATCCGGTGACTTTAGCATCTCAGCCTCACCGACTTCGATTTCGCTAAACCAAGGCGGCACAGGTTCAAGTACCATCACAGTGACTTCAACGAGTCCATTCGCTTCACCTATTTCGCTAGGTTGGTCTTGGGTCGGAACAGGGCCTAGTGCAGGGGTAACACCCTCGCTTAGTGCAGCGACGGCAACCCCCACGTCCGGAGGATCAAGAACATTAACACTCACTATAACGACAACTTCGACAGCTACGATAGGTACGTTCACAATAATGGTTACCGGTACTTGCTATCATCTTGCGCATAACGTGAACATAACTTTGACAATCGCCTCTGTCGCCGACTTTACGATGACAGCTTCTCCGACGCCGCTATCTATCCTTGCAGGTCAAACAGGGACCTCGACGATTACATTAACATCAACAGGAGGATTCAGCTCAGCTGTATCTCTCTCATTCAGTTGGGTCGGAACCTCTCCTACAGGAGTTACACCGAGCTTAAGCGCATACTCTATAACTCCTCCCGCTGGCGGAACTGGAACAGCGACGCTAAGTATCGCAACATCATCCACAACGGCCGCTGGAAGCTATGTCATCAGGATAACTGGCGTAAGCGGAACTCTGACCCATAGCGTAGACGTAACGTTCACTGTCACAGCTGCTCCTACAACTACGACTACGACAGTTACAACTGCTACAGCAACGACGCCCACCACTACGCCCGCTCTACTCCCGAGAGGATGCCTCGTAGCGACCGCGACCTACGGATCAGAATTATCGCCTGAGGTTCAGTTCCTACGGGGATTTAGAGACCGGCAGGTACTGTCATCCTTCGCCGGCAGCGAGTTCATGAAAGCCTTCGATGCATGGTACTACTCCTTCAGCCCATACATAGCTCAATCCATAGCGAGCAACGCTTTCGCAAGAGCGGTGATGAAAGTTCTGCTCTACCCGCTGATCGGGATACTACACTTGGCAGCGATGACTTACAACGCATTCAGCTTCAGCCATGAACTGGCGGTAGTGATGGCCGGTCTAGTTGCAAGCGCTCTAATAGGCGTGGTCTACTTCTCGCCATTAGCCATCCTAGTTCTAGTGCTGCTCCGAAGGTACCGAAAGACAACTTTGAAAATGAGCCAACTGAGAATGCTAGCGATAGTATGGGTTGCAAGCCTAACTATGATACTGGTAGGCGAGGTTGCGTTGCTCCCAGCCCTGATGATGACTTCAACGGCACTCTTCGTGCTTTCAACGCTTGCGCTAGTAGCGTTAACGACAGCCACAGCTCTCTTACGTCGAATCCGGTAAACCTCCTTTCTTTTTTCTTTTCTAGACGTATATCCAGTAATACTTATAAGTGGGATTACGGTTTTACAGTATAATGGCGAAAATTTTGCCGAAGCATAAGACCACAATCCAAGTGGACGAGAAGCTATGGAAAAGCTTCCTCTCATTCATAGTCAAGAAGCACGGAACGACAAAGAAGACGAGCGCTGAGATAGAAGCCGCCATAAGAGAGTACTTGAACCACCATCACGAGGAGATTTAAGAATGAGATTCTTGCCACTCTTCATAGTGAGTATTCTAGTTTTCGGATTTACGCTCTCCGCCGTTACTCCAACCAAAGCTCAAACCTTCTACATTACCGCATCACCATCGGCACAGCATGTAAGACAAGGACAATTCGCGTACATCGCTGTCAGGATATACTCGGTTGGAGACTTCGAGCAACCTGTAACTCTAAGCACATCAGGTCTTGTGACTGGATTCACAGCATCTTTCAACCCGACCACAGTGACACCGGTTAAGGGCGGCTACGGATATTCCACTCTATCAATACTTGTCTCGAGCGGCTACCCAACTGGACTTGTCTCCTTTTATGTCACTGGCACCAGCGGGGGCGTAACCCAGCAGACGTCTATCCTAACTTTGTCAGTTATAGCGTATGGCGCCTCGGACTATACGCTCTACGCCGGAACGACCCAAATAACTGCAGGCAGCTATGGAACCATATCTGTTACCGCAATTGTTCAGGTTGCGTATACGAGTATCCAGACAATAGATTTCACTATGCTTGACCCTCCTCTAGGGCTGACTGGAACTTTCTCGCCGGACCCAATGAGGCTGGGCTTAACACTGGGAGCCTCAAACTACTCAATACTCACCTTATACGCGGCTGCCTCAGCCCAGTCTGGAACTTATTATTTTGCGATAACAGCGTCGAACACGTCCGTGACTCGATGCATTGTCGGGTCTGTCAATGTTCTTGTTCCAGATTTCGGGATCTCATCTGATCCAACGTCGAGATCGATAAAGCAGGGCGAGTCTACAGAGTACACTATTACTGCTACATCTGTAGCAGGATTTTCAGGAACGATCTCATTGACGAAATCTTGGGTGACGACCACACCCAGTGGCATAACAGCAGACTTCGACACAACTTCAATAGCTCTCACAGCTTACGGTTCAGGCCAAGCAACACTTAGCGTTACAACCACATCTAGCGCAACAACAGGAACACACAAGCTGAGAGTCACCGGCACCTCTGGAACAAAGACCCACTCTGTGGATGTCCAGCTCACCGTATCGACTGGTGCCAACTTCACGCTATCTGTCCAACCAGTATCGCAGACTGTGAATCGAGGCTCATCTCAGACCTTTACAGTCACAGCAACCTCGATAGGCGGACTTAACAAACCAATCTACCTATCGCTTTCAGGTCATCAGACAGGCGTCACATACGATTTCAACCCCAACCCCATAACGCCGCCTGTTGGCGCATCAGTCATCTCGACACTCACCGTGTATGCAAGTTCAACCGCATCCCTTGAGACGAGAACTCTAACGATAACAGCTTCCGCACCAGACCCGGGAATAACTCATATCGCAACGGTCTCGCTGACGGTAGCTGGCAAGACAGATACCACGATCTCATGCAGCCTCAGTGTAGCGACGATCAAACAAGGCCAGAACGTGACGATAAGCGGCTCGATAACGCCTAACCCAGGCGCAAACAACGATGTCATCTTGGAGTATAGCACGGACGGCGGATCAACTTGGGGTACGATAACCACGGTCAAGACGGACTCAGGCGGCAGTTTCAGCCACGTATGGTCCCCAAGCCAAGGGAACTACAAGGTCAGATCCAGATGGGATGGATCTGCAACACACAACGGCGCAACAAGCTCCCAGCAGTCGCTAACTGTTCAGCCGCCCGGCTGCATAATCGCAACCGCGACCTACGGTTCAGAGCTCTCGCCTGAGGTCCAGTTCCTAAGAGGGTTCAGAGATGGAGCAGTCATGTCAACATTCGCCGGTAGCGGGTTCATGAAGGTCTTCAATGCGTGGTACTACTCCTTCAGCCCCTACATTGCAGACTTCATATCGAAGCAGCCTCTACTCAAAGAAGCGATGAAGATCCTCCTCTACCCGCTCATAGCGGTACTTCACATCTCAGCATCGACCTACTCGGCGCTCAGCTTCAGTCCTGAGCTCGCGATAGTAGCTGCCGGCATAGTGGCAAGCGGCCTCATCGGAGTCATCTACTTCGCTCCATCGAGCCTCATCGCATTACTATGCATGAAGCGGCACCGAAAGTTCAAGCTGGACGCGAGCCAGTTGAAGAGCTTAACCGCAATCTGGATCGCAAGCATAGCGCTAATATGCCTCGCTGAGGCAACAGCAACGCAACCGATCATGATGGTAGCCGCGGCGATGCTTGTCCTTTCAACATTGACGCTAACCGCATTGGCAACCACGCAGAGAATAATTCAGAAGCTCACTTAAACCTCATTCCTCTTTTTCTGGACGATCGACCTTAAAAGTGCAAGAGGCTTGATGTTCTGCTAGGAATGCGGCAGATGGGGTCTTCAAGCCGAATCTAGAATAAAGCTAGAAAGTCTCTCCTCGCCTCCCCTAAGTATGAGAGCCCCAAGAAACAGAAGGCTTTAGGGAGGCATATCACATCGGCCATAACAAGATTCGGAAAGAAAGTAGGAGGCTGGGAAGCCAGTGCAGGCGAATGGTCAGGGCGAAGAGGAAAGTTGAATGAGAAGCCGTAGGACAGTCAACGTATTACACCCGTATTAAGATTTTACATAAAACAGGGGGAGGGGGGTCTTCGAGGCCGATCTTAAGGCACTAATCTCGGCATCACATAAAGGTGACTACGTGAAAAAAGCGGGAAGCTTCGGAAACAGTACAAACGGATGATCAAAACTAAACAAAAAGCACTAAATGAATTCTTTCAAACCGCGCGTTTTTCATTTTTCAAAATGCGCATTTTGCATGGGATATCTACTTTTTTGCCTTCCACCAATCAGATAGGTTTTGACAGATCTTGAGCACGTTTTCAGCATCGGACACTGCTTTCTCACCGTCCTCCTTCGCATACAAGTTTCTAGGAGGAGTAAAAGCAGCCTCATCGCCATAGAATGCTGGACCTCTATTCTCGACGAGCCTCTTGCTTACAAGAATAATGGTGGGCAACTCTGAGAGAAACAATTAAGGCAATCCTCGCTCGAAGCTGAACCTGCGCAGTAGGTCGCCCACCTCATGCTGCCTAGGATACTCGACACCTAGAAGTCTAAGTGTAGCTTTGAGAGATAGCTCAACGCATTCCTGGGCCCTCCTGACCGCTCTATGATATATCCCTCGATTGGTTGCTTGCTTAGCCTCTTCAAGCGAGTATGAAGCGTCGTTGACGAAGCCTTCGGCCATGGCCTCCGTATTCAAACCTCAACAACCTCTCCACGCTTTATACTCGGCTTCAAATCCCAATACCAAGAGCCGTCCTCCAAGAAGACGCGTTTAGCTCCGAGAGCCTCAAGCTTGGACTTGAATCCTTCCATAACTCGTTCTATGAAGCCGCCTCTGTCATAGATTACTATTCCATCCTCAACCACATCAAGGTAGATAGGTCTATGAAGCTTCGCTTCCTCTTCTGTAAGAGGATGAAACTGAACCCAAGTGTTCAGACGCTTACGATTCAACTCTTCACAAACCTGAGTCTTGGAAAACTCAACCAGAAGTCTAGCTAGAATCTCCATTCTCTCACTTAGACTACGAGGCATATTCGATGCGACGAGAATAACGTCGGTATCGCTATCAGGACTCGGCCGACCTCTAGCCACAGACCCAAACACGACTACGCTGATCAAGTCATCTGTGAGAAACTTCTTGAGAAGCTCCAGAACGCATGCAACAAGCCTTCTTCGATCAGCATCCTCAATCTGTTCTAAGCCGATCTTCAACATATGCGTCATCTGAATGAATGATCGAACATAAATTTAAGCGTCATCAACCTCTGCAGAAACTTGTGGCAAACGCCAGAAACATATAATTTTGAATTTTTCAAAACATATGTTTTTGAACAGTTCCAAATAGGATTTCTTGAAAAGTTGACATCCGAATGAGGCCTAATCCCCGGGCTTATGCCAAGCAATTTAGGAACGCCCTCAAGAACGGGTTCCTTAAAGATTCCACTGTCTAGATTCTAGAAGGATATAGGTCTCAATACATCCGCTTTTCCGGGTTCTTGACCCTACTGTTTCTCAGTTGCCGACTCCAAACGTTGGATAGGAAACCCCAAAAAGACATCAAATTTTGAAGCTGAAGAATTCAAACTATTTCATTGCAAATCTACAACAATGAGTTGATTCGCTTTGAAGAGGCAACTCGACGAGAAAATGCAAAACTCGTGTATCTCAGATGTTGGAGATTGACGTAGTTAGATAAACGACGCGGTTCGCATTAAGAACACTTTCAGCGGGCTCTCCTCTCTTTCCGTGTTTCGAAGCAGCCCAAGCTTATATAACCGGAAACTCGAACTCATACAGGGGTTCTCGAAGACCAGAGGATAAGGTTTGGCTGAAGAAATAAAGAAAAAGTATGAAGCGATAGAAGATATACCTGGAATCGGGCCAGCTACAGCAGAGAAACTGAAGGAACTGGGATTCCACACAGTAGAATCCTTGGCGACAGCCACGATCAGAGAACTCGTTCCAGCCGGCATAGGTGAGAAGCAAGCGGGAAAAATCATCTCAGAGGCAAGAAACAGCATAGCCCTAACCTTCATCCGAGCAGACGAATTGATGAAGATGCGCGAGAACGTCCTCCGACTCACAACGGCCAGCAAGCCCGTAGACGAACTCCTAGGCGGAGGGATAGAAACCCAAACCATAACAGAATTCTACGGTGAGTACGGAGTGGGCAAGAGCATCATGTGCCATCAACTTGCAGTGAACGTACAACTCCCAGTCGAGAGAGGCGGATTGAACGGGGGCGCGCTTTACATTGACACGGAGCAGACTTTTAGGCCGGAGTGGGTGGTGAGGATGGCTGAGCATTTGAAGCTTGATCCTGATAAGACGGCTAAGAACATTATCTACTGTGAGGCTTACAATAGCGATCATCAGATGCTTCTGCTCGATAAGGCGGATAAAGTCATAAAGGACAATAATATCCGCTTGATAGTCATCGACTCGTTAACAGCTCACTTCAGAAGCGAGTATTTAGGGAGAGAGATGCTCGCTGAGAGGCAGCAGAAACTCAACAGCCACATGCATAGACTCGTAAGACTTGCGAGAGCATTCAATGCGGCCGCCGTAGTTACAAACCAAGTCATGGCTAAACCAGATCAATTCTTCGCGATGGCGGTTGAAGCAGTTGGTGGGCACGTGGTCGCGCACACAAGCCACACCCGAGTCTTCATAAGGAGAACAGCGAGCGGTCCGGTTAGGATAGCTAGGCTTGTTTCAAGCCCATACCTCCCCGAGGGTGAGCGGATCTTCAAGATAACTGAAAAAGGGATTGAAGATATTACGGAAGAGGATGAGGTGAAGAGAAGGAGGTAGAAGGCCGAGTTGATCGATCAGACGGTCGTTGAAAAATACTTCACACTGATTGGAGAGAGAAGAATCTCTGAGGCTGAGAGGGAGCTCCAAACTATCAGAGAGAAATCAGACAGCTCTCAATGGGAGAAAGGCTATATGAAAGCACTAGAAGGCCTTCTACTTACTCAAAAATCAGCCAGCGACAAGTACATCTACCTAGCCCGATTCAACCTGAATGAAGAATCCGCCAAGAAGTTGAAGATGGAGTTCACCGAACATGCCTTGAATGAGCTCCACGGTGAATATGATAGGGGGTACTTCAAGGCACTCTCAGACTACGTGGATATACTGGAGAAAAATGCCCTCTGGAACAACAAGGTCGCGCCCACAGCTGAAGCAGAAATTGAGATTGAAGAGAAGAAAGAAACAGAGCCCATCTAGTATGGGAAAAGCGTATAGAGTAAAACCCAAGAGGCGGCCCAAACGAAGACGTAGGTCCCTAAACCAAGCATAACACTCTTGTATTTTCCCTTCAATTCTAGTTCTCCATAATGCAGAACATACCTAACGAAAAGGTATGAGAAAATGTAGATAGACATCATCGCACTTATCCCAGAGCTTCCTTTCAACTGGAGAAGAAAACATATGAGAGCCGCAACGATACCTAACCCGAACCTCGACCAGTAGACAATGGTCGTCGAGCGCACTCTACTCGGCGTAGGCTTTGGGGACTTGGAAATGAAAGAATCAATGTCAAGCTTCGACATCGCAGCCATAACCCTTGAACTAGAGCAGAACATAATCGGCAAGCATCTAGATAACATTTATCAATTGAGCGAGAAGACTTTCCTCGTCAAGATTAGACCGGGAGACCTCAACCTCATAATACAGATAGAAAAGAGGATACATCTAACGAAGTACGCTGTGAAGGCACCGCGAGCGCCAACACAATTCTGCATGGCCCTAAGAAAATACCTATCGAATGGGAAGATAATAGATGTGGGGCAACATGAATTCGAACGAATAGTCACATTTACAATTCAAACACGTGAAGGAAACTTCAAACTGATCGCTGAGATGTTCAAGAGAGGAAACCTCATCCTTCTAGACCCTGAAGATAAAATCCTCCACTCCACAAGATACTTGAAGATGCGAGACAGAAACATAATCAGAGGAGAGAGATTTAGACACGCACCTTCAACAGGTGTAAATCCGCTCAAAGCAAGACTTGAAGACATCTCCAAGCTTGAGCAGATAGAGCCAACTGAGACCGTCAAGGCTCTCACTAAGATACTTCCAATAGGGGGACAGTATGCTGAGGAGATCCTCGCCAGAGCAAGTGTAACGAAAGAAACTAGGACAGATGAACTCTCCCAAACACAGCTGAAAGCAATCTACGAGTCAGTGACATCTCTGGCTGCTCGATTAGCCCAACGCAGAACTGAACCCTGCATAGTCTTCGAAAAGGATGGGAGACCGATCGACGTCACCCCGATCCCCCTAAAACTATACGAGAACTATCAAGTGAAACACTACCCGTCATTCAATGAGGCAGCCGACCGATACTTCTCAGAGTATACAGCTGAGATAGAGAAGACTGAGATGAAGCAGAGGCTATCAAAGAAGACGGAGGAATTGAAGCGAATCCTAGCTATGCAAGAAAAGCAGTTGAAAGAACTTCAACAAGTAGTTGAGAGGAGCAGGAAGATAGGGGACATCATCTATGTCCACCTCAACGAGATCCAACAACTGCTTGAGAGCGTAACACAAAGGAAGAAAGGGGGAAAAGCATGGAAAGAGATAGAGGAATCGATAAAGCAAGAAGCAGTCGAAGGCAAGAAGCCTGAAGCGTATCTCTACTCCATAGATCCAAAGACTCAAGAACTCATGATGCAGATCGACGGCGTACAATTCTCCTTAGGATTAAGGCAGAGAGCTCAGGATCGCGCGGCAGAATACTACACGAGAGCAAAACGAGCCGCACGCAAGATGCACGGACTGGAAATGTCGATGAGAGAAGTGAATGAGAAGCTGAAAGTGCTTGAGAAAGACGCTGAGATAACTATTGAAAAGTTTCCGACTCTAACCAGAAAGCCTGAAAGACCGTGGTACGAAAAGTTCTTCTGGTTCAAATCTTCCGAAGGATACCTCGTACTTGCTGGAAGAGACGCAACAACGAATGAACAATTGATAAAACGGTACACAGAACCACATGACATAGTGCTGCACGCAGACGTTCACGGAGCACCATTCGTCGTCATAAAGACTGAAGGAAGAATGCCAGGAGAAGACTCGATTAAGGAGGCTGCGGAAGCAGCTGTCTCAAGGAGCAAGGCTTGGGCTAGCGGGATAGGATCGGGAGACGCTTACTGGGTTAAGCCGGAACAATTGAGCAGTAGTGCCCCGCCAGGAGAATACCTAGCAAAGGGCATGTTCATGGTAAGCGGCTCTAGGAACTATCTTAAAGGAGTTGAGTTAAGACTCGCCGTTGGTGCGGTAGAGAAAGAGGGACAGATCCAACTCATAGGTGGCCCGACTGATGCTGTCAAGTCTCAAACATCAAGATACGTGGAGATAGTTCCGGGGAAAACTCCTGCATTAAAACTTTCGAAACAGATAATCTACGAACTTGCTACGAAAGCACCCCAGAGAGTCGGCGAAGAGATACGTCGGCTAGAGTTGAACGAGATTCAAAAATTCATTCCAGCCGGTAGAGGAGATATTCTACGGCGAAGGTGACGAGGTCCCAAGCCATAAACACTTAAAAGCAATCTTTCATTGACAACATAGCGTGAGCGAACGATGCCTAACGGTAGCGTCAAGCCAGAAATCAAAGTCAAGGATATTATGTCCAGCCCGGTCAGAACAGTGAAAGAGACAGAGAAGGTATCAGAAGCTGCTAAGAAGATGGACAGACACGAGATCGGCGGGATAATCGTCGTCGATAGGAAAGGTAAACCGGTTGGGATGATAACAGAGAGGGACATAGTCAAGAGAGTCGTCGCAAGGAATCTTCTCCCGAGCAAGGTGAAAGCAGCCTCGATAATGAGCAAGCCGCTCGCAACGATCAGCCCAAACAAGGATATATCCGAAGCAGCGAAAACGATGAGGAAGCTGAAGATTAGAAGACTAGCCGTTATGGAAGAAACAAAGCTGGCCGGGGTCATAACGAGCAAAGATATAGTCGACATAACGCCTGCGTTGATAGATGTCATAGTTGAAAAATCGCAGATAGCGGGATTAGAGCCTTCAAGGAGAAGCACCGTATTGGCTGGACACTGCGATAAATGCGCCACATGGTCCGAAAACCTTGTAGAAAGCGACGGAATATTCCTCTGTGAGGATTGCCTAGCGGATATAGAAGAGGAAAACAAGGTCTACTAAGGGAAAATAGCGAGTCAAGAATCCAGTAAAGCCAGAGCGGTTTATTCGGCATCGAAGCCAATGCTCTAGCGATGAAGACTTATCATCTAGGAGTTCTAGAGAAGAGAGATCGAAGGTCGGAAGATATTGCCGCAGAAAGGACAGATAATGGAGATAGCGAGAAGCCCGGTTGTAACGGTCGCTCCCTCGACCCCAATAATCGATGTCATTAGAATAATGACGAGAGAAGGATTCAGGCGCCTCCCCGTTATCAACCCTGCGACCAGAGAGCTCGAAGGTATCGTGGCAGCAAGAGACATAGTCGATTATCTTGGCGGAGGGAGGAAATATGAGATCATAGAGAGGAAATACGATGGAAACTTCTTCCCAGCCGTATACGCGCCAGTGGAAACCATAATGTCGAAGAGAGCTGTTTCAATCAGAACAACGGGGAAGATTGGTCAAGCGATAAAACTCATGATAGAAAGAGGAGTGGGAGGCGTCCCGGTGGTAGATAGAAAGAAGAGAGTCTGGGCGATTGTAACCGAGAGGGATCTCCTACACCTCTTCTCGAAAAAGCTCACCGGAAAGAAGATAGAGGAGATAATGTCGAAGGATGTTGCCGCAGTATCGCCGGACACAACCTTGAGGATCGCGAGTAGAAAGATGATAAGAGAAGGCTTCAGGAGACTCCCCATAGTCGAGAATAAGAAGCTGATCGGAATAGTAACCGTCAGAGATATCGTGAGATTTTTCGGCACTGGAGAGGTCTACAAGAACTTGAAGTCGGGAGCGATAGGACCGGTTCTCGATACGCTTGTACATCGCATAGGAACAAGAGGCTTGGTCACTGTAGCTGCGGACCTTGACGTAGCAGATGCAGCGAGATTGATGACAAGAAGAGGAGTAGGAGCCCTACCGGTCCTAGACGGAGAGAAACGTATAGTAGGAATAATAACCGAGAGAGACCTCCTCAAAACGATAAGAAAGATGAAACTCATGTGACCCGTGAACATGTTTTGACCGCATCAATCAATCTCGTCAACCTGAAGATCCCCTATCGGGAAGAACTCCTCGAAGGAGGAATACATGTAGAAAAAGGAAGGATAATCAAGATAGGCAAAGAAGCGAATCTGCCTCGCGCGGATCGAACAATGGATGTAAAAGGGCTCGTAGCACTACCGGGACTAATAGATGCCCATGTCCACTTAAGAGATCTACAACTCTCGTACAAAGAAGACTTCTACACTGGAACATGCGCAGCCGCTGCTGGCGGATTCACAACAGTGCTCGACATGCCCAACACTATCCCCGCTACAGATTCTTCCATCCGCCTCAAGGAGAAATATGAACACGCAGAAGAGAAGATTGTTGTAAACGTCGGATTCCATGCAGGGCTGACAGATAGGCTCGAGGAGATCTCTAAACTAGCAAGGCTGGGAGCGGTCTCATTCAAGTTGAACCTTTACAAGCCAACTCCAGAGATCGCTGTAGAAGATAATGAGTTGATGACGCAACTTCTGTTGAAATGCCGGGACGTGAGAAGGCCCATCACGGTTCATGCAGAAGACAGAGAGTTTGTAGAGAGAAAAAGAGCGCAATCGAAAACCGGAAAGAAGCCTACAGTAGAGAATTTCTTGAGAGCCCACTCAAAAGAAGCCGAACTGCTAGCTGTAAATAGAATGATCGATCTGGCAAAAATTACTGAAGCGCATCTCCATATCTGCCATATAAGTACGATCAAGAGCCTTAATTCGATAGAAGAAGCGAGAAGAAAGGGATTAACGGTGACATGCGAAACCTCTCCTCACCACATGTTCCTAAACGAAAACTACTTGAGACGGCTCAAAGGAATCGCCCTTACCGTTCCTCCAGTTAGAGACTCAACAGATTCACGAATGTTATGGAATGCGTTCATAGACGATAGGATAAATTTGATCGCGACGGATCACGCGCCACACACAGAAGAGGAGAAGACCTTAGATAACGTTTGGGAAGTCTCTCCAGGAATACCGGGCTTAGAAACCGCTTTGCCGTTAATGCTAACACAAGTGAATAAAGGGCAACTGCACCTAAGTAGACTAGTGAGAGCTATGTCTGAGGAGCCTGCTGCAATCTTCGGTTTGCGAGGGAAAGGCAAATTGAGGCGAGGTGGAGATGCTGATCTAACACTGATCGATCTGAAAGGCAAATTCAAGATAGACTCGACTAAGTTCCACTCAAAAGCAAAGCTCTCGCCTTTCGATGGGTTCGAGTGCCAAGGCAAACCTGTCAAAACATTTGTCGCCGGCAAATTGGTGATGGATAATGGTGAAATCGTCGCGGAGATGGGAACTGGATCCGTGCTTAAGGCGGCTAGAAGATGAAGTTCCTGGCTGACGGAATGATCGGTCGTCTCGCTAGATGGATGAGATTGATTGGATGCGACGTAGAATATTTAAACGACATACCTGACGACCAATTGTTGCGGAGAGCTGCGAGCGAGCATAGAACCCTACTTACCTGCGACGTGGCGCTCTATAGGAACGCTGTTGCCAAGGGGGTTGACGCTTTCCTAGTTAGCGGCAGAGATCAAGCTGACAAACTGGCCAAAGTTGCCAAGCGATTCGATCTGCAGCTTGAAGTCAACACAGATATATCTAGGTGTCCAACCTGTGGCTCTTCAATTAGGAAAGTTGCGAAGACCGAGATCAAGACCAAGATCCCATTAACAACGTTTAAAGCTTACAACGAATTTTGGATCTGCAATAATCAGGGCTGTGGCAAAGTTTACTGGCAAGGTAGCCACTGGAGAAAAATCGACGAAGTACTAACTCGCGCAAATAAGCTGCTGAGTAAGCAAGAGTAGACTCAAAGAAGGTGGAGGAAGCTGAAGTTTGAATTAAGTCTCGAAGATGGAGAATTCCTAGTCAAGCTGGCTAGGCATGCCATAAAGACTTTTCTCGAAACCCGGAGGAAGATCGATCCTCCCGTAGACACTCCGAACAAGCTTCGAGAGAAGTGCGGCGTCTTCGTCACCCTCAATAACGTGAAGGCTTCAAACCATGAGCTTCGAGGATGCATAGGGTATCCCTCTCCAGTTGAACCCCTTGTAGAAGCGACAGTTGACTCAGCAATACAGGCAGCTACAAACGATCCGAGATTCTCACCAGTTTCACTGGATGAATTAAACAATGAGGTCGTAATCGAAGTAAGCGTCCTGACGCCTCCAGAACTCATCAAAGTCGAGGATGCTTCTGAGTACCCGAGCAGAATCCAAATCGGAAGAGATGGCTTGATAACAGAAAGGGGTTGGTACAAAGGACTTCTCCTGCCCCAAGTCGCGCCTGAGTGGAATTGGAATGAGGAGGAATTTCTAAGTAATTGCTGTATGAAGGCAGGACTCTCACCAGACAGCTGGCTCATCAAAGGTACGAAAGTGTACAAGTTTCAAGCGATAATATTTGAAGAGAAGACTCCTAACGGAGAAGTTGCGTTGAAATCTCTCTCGGTGAAAAAAGACCGATGAAGGTCTACATAGCCCCATGCGGCTTGGGGTTAGGCCACATAGCGAGATGCGAACCTATAGCGCGGAGACTGATAGAGGAAGGTGCCACTGTTATCTTCTCAACCTACCTAGACGGCCTCCAGTACGCCGAGAGAAAGAAGTTTCGAACAGTCGAAACGATACCTATAAGTTTCAGAGTGAGGCCAAACGGCTCGGTAGACTTTAAAAGAACTGCATCTTCAAGCGGATTCTCACTGGGCGTCCGTCGATTTCTCAAACAGATTAGAAAGGAGATTAGAAACATTGCAAGCTTCAGACCGGACGTTATCATCTCGGACTCTCGAGCATCATCGATAGTTGCAGCAAAGCTACTAGGCGTCCCGACGATCCTCCTATTGAATCAATTTAAGGTCGAAATAGTCAAAAGACCGAGCAATGTCAAGATGAGCCTCTTCGACAGAATATTCTTCTTCATAGCAAACGTCTTCTGGATGCTCGTCAGAACGCTGCTCGAAGGCGTCTGGGCACTAAGCGACCTGATCATAATTCCCGATTTTCCGCTACCCTGTACTATCTCGCTTGGAAACCTAGCGATCCCGAAGAAATATCAGAACAAAGTGAGACTTATCGGCCCCATCATAGAGGTTAAGCCAGATCAACTACAGAGTAAAGAAGAACTTAGAAAGAAGTTGGGGTTCAGTTCAAATCGCAACCTGGTTTATGCAGCGGTGAGCGGCCCAAGAGTCGAAAGGAGATACTTAGCCAACAGGCTACTTGAAATACTGCGTGACTCGCACTCAAATTACCAAATAGTTCTCTCAAAAGGGGAGCCCTCAAGTGAAGCCTACCCGAAAAAATACGGCGACGTTACGGTCTATGACTGGATAGACGATCTCACCCAATTTGAACTTCTGAAGGCATGCGACCTTCTAGTATGCAGGGCGGGACATGGAATTGTGACAAAAGCCTTGACATTCAGTAAACCTCTAGTCCTAATTCCAATTCCAGATCAGACCGAACAGTATGGCAACGCCAGCAGAGCGGTTCGACTAGGAGTGGCAGAAGTCATTATGCAGACTGAATTGAATGAAGAAAACCTTTTCAAAGCCGTTGAGAGAATCTTGAATTCCGATATCTACGGGAGAAGAGCTCAACAGGTCGCTGATATAACAGCGACGCTCGACGCAACTCAAACAGCTATCGAAGTCGTCAAGCAATTAGCCAGTAGGAGTTAGTGCAGATAGTTTCACAACTAATGCTCTAACTGGATTGGGTTTGTTCGATCTCTGAAATCTTCTTCCGCCAGAAGCCTATCCAACGAACGGAACCCATCCGCTTGCTCATTTGAAGACATCTAGCCATATGCTTTCTCTTCTCAACTTTGGACAGGCGCTCCATCCGCTGCTTCAATCTCATAAAGCGACCTTTCGGATCAAGGATCGGGTTCCCATCTACGGTAATAACGTAGCAGAAGGCTCCTAAGAACGGATTGCCCTTCAACATTCCTTTGAAATCTCTCTCTCTACACGAGAATATCTTGACTTTAGGAAGCTTACGAACCATGATGCGGACTTCCGCGGAAAACTGAACGTATTGAAACATTGTAGTGCGATCGCTTAACATCACGAAGATGTCGTAGTCGCTGTCTAATGATTGATCTCCTCGCGCTCTAGAACCATATAACACGACACTCAAAACGTCTATATTGTATCTTCCAGCGGTCTTAAGAATCGTCTGCAAACATTTTTTCACTATGGCATTCTTTATCGGCATATGTCTCGAACCCATGCCAGTTCTCGCAGATCCTCTATCTCTCTCGCACCTCGATGCATGACTGCCAACGGACGGCCGCGAACTCACTTCGGGGTTACTCTGACCACCCTGAAGCCTCTCAACATAGGATTGTTAAACTCATTCAATATCACAGATTCCGTCACAGAATCCTCGTCCTTAGCGTAGCCGAATACATCGTGTTCACCGATGTGAAGAGATCTTAAGGATACACCGTGTCCAGAACAGGTTGCGGTACAGTGAGAAGGTAGTCCAAGGAGGCGACTCCTCTTTTCACTTGAAACTTGTCGCGCAACATAGACTAGAGCGTTCGCTCCAGCTGTTAACTCCGCAATTCTAACCGGCATGCTGTCTTTGCCAACTGCCAATACCTCTACATCGAAGTTCTGTTCGATTTCTGAAGCCACCCTCCTCAGCTCTGGGAGTATGCTCCTGATATTTTCTTTAGCTCTAGAGGATATCGACATCTGTTGAAGTTCACTTAAGGTGAGATCAGTCAAACTGATTCCGCCCAAACTCATGTCAACATGAATAGCGCTTGCAGGGTGCTTCGCTAGGAGATCTCTGCACAAACGTAATTCTAGGAGGACGAGCTTCTGATTGTTCGCCTGCGAGAATATTGGCTTGTTGAGTGACGCTGACGCCAGCCTGTAAGGCGGTTCTACAAGTACGCTGGATGATGCGACAATGGTCTCCGGCTTGTAAGTATCGCTGAGAATAGCAGCGCCAGAATCCGCAGATATTATTCTCAAAACAATACACCAAAGCATGTATGGTAGATTGCTACAATAAGTTTTCTTCGTTTGAGACTAATTGCTCGTTGAAGGCTCTGTCGAAGCCTTTTTCTCACCTCTGATTTCATGCAGAATAACGATGGCTTCTCCGAAGGGTATCCTCAGTCTAGTGGACAGCTCGCTAGGCGTAATATCGGGGGTCTCATTGAGTAACACGTTTGAAATGTACCTTTTGTGAAATCTATACATGGTAAGCGAATGCACAAGTTCAACGAGCACCGGCCACAAGGGATTCTCTAAATATCTTTCCCGTTCAACTGACATTCTTCAGCACATCACATGTTCTCATTCAGCTGAGGTAATCAATCTATTTTCGACTTACGAGTATAAAATAAATGGTTAGTTTCTGGAAAAGTATCGTCTTTAATAACTAATCATTGTTTAGATCCAAAACAATTGAAGAAATTAAGATATATAGAAAGGAAAGAGTGTGAGATGACTTTGTCCGGCAGGAACGGTTGAAGGAGTTTCAAGAAAAGGCTGTGGGATATTTCTGTAATCGACCAAGTAACTTCCCTGTAGGAAGGCCGTACAACTGTTGTGAGAGCATTCTCTTGGCCCTGAAGGATTGTCTTGGCGTAGGCTCTGATCTTGTTCCCAAGATCGGTACGGGAATAGGTGCTGGCGTCAGCTTGAACGGTCTTCTCTGCGGCTGCGTCTCAAGCGTGGCTATCGCGGCAGGTATGAAATATGGTAGGACCCGCCCTGAGGAAAACCCGAAACCAGTCTGGGATATGGTCGATAAATATGTGGCAGAGTTCAAAGATAAGTTCGGCTATGTGAACTGCGGACAACTCACTGGTTTAAATTTGAAGACTGAGGAAGGGTTGAGGGAGTACTTCGCAAAGGTTCATGATTATGCATGCGTCGAGAGATTGAAATTCGCAGTTGAAAAAGCCTTAAGAATACTTTAGGGTTTGGAGCGTGGTGTCGTTCTCATCCGCATCCATCCCTTTCAAGCTTTTCTGATTCTTCAAAAATCCGCGTGTCGATTTGGAATCTTGAAAGTGAGATGCTCGCCTTCAGGGATACGACTAAGGGCTTTCACCCGGGTTTCAAATTGGCTTAAACTTGTACACGATCCGGTCTTCAGATATCTGATGGGGGATTACTTGAATGGGAATACCGACCTTCAAGCTTGAAGGACTTACTCCCGTCAGTTGAGCCAACAATCTCAGTCCGCCCTCCAGTTCAGCGACAGCAACTATGTATGGCGAGTATTTTGACATGCTCTCAGGCGCAAACGTGACCATGGTGTATGAGAGTAGTTTACCTTGACGCGGCGCCTCAAACCATTCCATTTCAGCCGCCCCGCATTTGCAATGAGCGCGAGGCGGAAGATATCTCGCACCGCATCTCTTACATTTGGTTCCCATCAACCTGCCGTCTTTTAGTTGCTCAACGAAACTATTTACCAACTCGGTTTGCGGCAGCCATGAAGTGTATCCGAACTTCAATTTCCTACCTCACATATATGTGGACGAAAGCAAACTGCCCGGTCTCCCCTACATTGTGGCTTAGCCCGATCTTAGCTCCGCCTACCTGCCTATTGCCTGCTTCGCCTCTAAGCTGCTTCGTAATTTCAACAGCCATTGAAACTCCTGTGGCACCAAGAGGATGACCTTTTGATTTCAAGCCTCCATCAACATTAACCGGAGTCCTGCCTCCTATGTAGCTTTGACCTTCTTCGATAAACTTACCGCCCTCTCCTTTCTCGCAGAAGCCGAGATCCTCGTAAGCCATGATTTCAGCTATCGTGAAACAGTCATGAACCTCCGCAACGTCTATGTCTCGCGCTACTACTCCAGCCATTTTATAAGCTTCTTCAGCAGCTAAACGGCTCCCAGTCAATCCAGTCAGAGTGGATCTCTCATTGATGAGCATCGCGTCTGAAGCTGCGCCTAAACCCTCTATCCAGATCGGCGTGTCGTTCATTTGCTTTGATCTCTCCTCGTTAGCCAGTATCACAGCAGCAGCACCATCCGAGATTAAGCAGCAATCGTAGAGATTTAGAGGATACGAGATTATTACGGACTTCACAGCCTCCTCAAGAGTGATTACTTTCTGCAGATGCGCGTACGGGTTCATCGCTCCATACTTGTGATTCTTAACCGACACCATGGAGAGTTGTTCTCGCGTTGTTCCAAACTGACTCATGTGTGCTGTGGCCATCAATGCGTAGAATCCAGGAAACGTTATGCCGAAGGGATACTCCCATTTCGTATCTCCGGCACGAGCCATGAGTTCAGTAGCTCGAGCTGAGCTCAGATGCGTCATCGTCTCGACCCCCAGCACGAGAACAACCTCGGCAAGCCCCGACCTTATAAGAGACCAGCCTGTTCTTATTCCAGCGCTACCCGTGGCGCAGGCGGCTTCAACTCTGAAGGTTGGCTTTCCGGTCAACCCGATGTAGTCTTGAACAACCGCTGCTGGCGCTCCTTGACCGGCGAACTCCTCCCCTGCAATAGCGATCACAGAGGCATCGAGATCTCTGGCGGTTATTCCAGCATCTTCTAGAGCGGGCACGACCGCCTCGTGAGCGAGCTCTCTAATTGTTGCATCACTTCGCTTACCGAACCTTGCGTGCCCAACTCCAACTATGCCTACTCTCGTCATGCTGTAACTCACATTTTAAATAGTCTTCGAAATACTTGCTGTGGTGGAGGCTTCTCATCTTCCCTTGAATTGGGGGCTCCTCTTCTCGAAGACCGCCTTCACACCCTCTCTTAGATCCTCGGATCTCAAGCACTTTACAGTGGCTTCCGCCTCTAACTTGTTCCCCTCGGTTATGTCCACTTCAAACGACGCCTTGACCAATCGCTTCGCCTCTCTGACGGCGATCGGCGCATTGGAGGCGATCGTTCCAGCGGTCCAGCTCACTGTAGTGGTGAGTTCATCGTGAGGAACCACTTTATTCACAAGCCCTATTCTCTCCGCCTCTTTCGCATCAATCATTCCACCGGTTAGAATGAGCTCCGAGGCTCTTCCTTTCCCTAGAATTTTGGGAAGCCTCTGCGTACCACCCCAGCCTGGGATTAGACCTAATTTCACTTCCGTGCTACCTATCTTAGCATTCTCTGAAGCGATCCTTATGTCACAGGTAAGAGCGAGCTCGAGGCCGCCTCCTAGAGCGTAACCGTTGATGGCCGCTATAACCGGCTTCTCAAAGTTCTCGATCTTCCTGAAAATGCTTTGACCTAGTTCGATGAGAGATTTAGCAGCCGCTTCATCTAAGGTTGATGTCTCTTTCAAATCAAGTCCGGTGGAGAACGCTTTCTCCCCTTCTCCAGTGATCACCACGGCTTTGATTTGATCATCTCTTCTAATCTCTTCTAGGAGACTGTCAAGCTCCATTAATGTTTCTCTATTGAAAGCATTCAAGGTCTGAGGTCTGTTTAGTCTGATCACTCCAATGTTCTCTTCTGGAGAGAGAAAACTTCCTTCCTTAGAATACTTTAGGTTCTTCAATTCCAAGATCTTCACCAAGCACCTATGAAGTTCAAATATAGGTAAAAGACTTTGCTTCAATTTTGAAATGCGAGAGGGTTCGAGCCTCTAATCGTTGCAGTCAACGGTATTCGTAGAAGCCCTTTCCTGTCTTGATGCCGAGGTTTCCAGACTTGACCATTTCAACGAGTAGAGGGCAGGGTTTATACTTGTCGCCGAAAGCCTTGTGAAGTGTCTCTACAGTTGCTAATGCTATGTCCAAGCCGACATAGTCAGCTAGCCGCAATGGACCCATCGGATGATTCAACCCAAGCATCATCGCTTTATCGATATCTTCAGCCGTAGCCTTCCCCTCGTATAGAAGGTATGTTACCTCGTTAAACAATGGTCCAAGAACACGGTTAACTATGAACCCCGGAGAATCCTTTACGGTTACAGTTTCTTTTCCAAGGCTTTTTGCGAAAGCTTCAGCGAATCCCCGAGTCTCCTCAGAAGTGTTAGTTCCCATAACTATCTCGACTAGCTTCATAGCTGGAACTGGGTTGAAGAAGTGAATACCAATAACCTTGTCCGGCCGCTTGGTCGCACTCGCCATCTCTGATATGCTTAATGAGGAAGTGTTCGAAGCAAGAACCGTTTGAGCTGGACAAGTCTTATCAAGTTCAGCGAAGAGATTCTTCTTGACATCCATATCCTCGAAGACCGCTTCCATAGATAGCTCAACCTGCTCGACCGCTTCACTCAGTTTCGTGGTCCCTTTAATCCTCTTCATAGTCTCTTCTGCTTGCTTGGGCGTCAGCTTCCCCTTATTAACGCCAGTTATGACATGCTCTCTAACTCTCTTCAATCCCTTCTGAAGCAGGTCCTCGTTCTGCTCGACGACACGTACAGTGTAGCCCGTTAACGCAGAGACATACGCTATTCCTGAACCCATTGCACCGCATCCGATAACCGCTATTCTTTCAATCTTCACTTTTCACTACGCCTCCGTCATTACTATAGTAATCAATTTTCCCAAGGTGAATCCCTCATGACCAGCGCCTATCAAGACGAGCTCCCAGTTTTTCATAGCGTCTCCGATCCTTCTCCTCCCCGTGAAAACATCGGACACAAGTTTAGAAGATCCTTTGAATGTCAGATCGGGGCTGGGGTATTCGCCGTCACGAACCTTCATCTTTCCTGCAGCGATAACCAGATAGAATTTCTCGGTATCGGTAATGAATTGAATCACTTTGCCGTCATATGGTCCGATCCATTCTTTCATTATACGCATTCCTTCGTTGCTCTTATTGGCCTTCATCGCTATGGCTTCAAAGAAACGTTTTGATGACGGCGCGCTCACTTTGACTCCACCCCTTCGATCCATACGCCTACCGCTTCGAGAGCAGCCTTCTCAACGTCGGCTGTTGAGATGCTTCCGAACCTCTTTCGTACAGCGTCCAAAAAGCGCTTGTACAGGTCGCTGTCCATTAGCAGGTATACTCTGCCTTTTCTATTTTCCACAAGCGATTGCGCCACAAACCTTGTAAAGCCGAAGGATTCATGCTCGATATCTTCACGCTTAAGAGCTGGATATCCCAGCCATTCTCCTTTTGGCGCTTTCCTGTATTCAGGCATTTCATTTCACCCCCATGCTTGTCAGCTCCTCATCCTTCAACTTGACGAAGCCTGTCAGAAATGGCCACTGTACCGCAAACATGAGTCCTCCACCTTCTTTCCAAGTTCCAACGTAGATTCTTCCTCCTTGAACTCTAGCGAACTCGGAAATAATTATCTCGCACGCCCTCTCCAAAGGGAGACTGCATTCCTTCGCTATCTCGGTTAGCTTTTCCATAACTTGAGCGCTTAGCTCCAGATTCATATTACCTAGCCGCCTCCGTTCTGAAAGCGATTCTCTTATATGGGTTCCCCCACCTTTCGCTGTAAGCGATGCCCTCAAGGGGGAATCTAGAAGGCCCTAACATTCGCTTCTCTTTAGCAACGCCGATGCATAAGATGCCAACCGGTTCCCAACTTCTGGGGATGCCAAGCCTCTCGCAAATCATTTCTTTGTGTCTAGGATCAGAGATTGCAAGAGCCATCCATCCTACGCCATACCCCATCGTGTGCGCAACGAGCCACATTTGAAGCATACCCATCGCAACAACAACCGATCCGAAAAGGTAGTTCGGATAAACTAGATGCGCATCATGGAAAGACTCGGAAGCACAACCGACTATCACTGTGTCAGAATATTTCGGATATATGAAAAGGCTACCGTCTCGCATGTCCTCAAACTCAGTCGGCCGTGCTTTGTCAGGAAGGTACCAGAGCCTCCCTTGAGTTAGCTCGTAAGATTGAGAGCCGAATACTTGTCTTGCGGTCTCCATCGAAAGTTCAGCGATCAAGTCCTTCATACCTTGGTCCTCCCTTATTACCAAGTAACGCCACATCTGCATATTCTCAGGTGAAGGAGCGTATCTAGCAGCATCCAATATGATTTCGATATGTTCATCAGGTATTTTATCTCCGGTGAATTCTCTGATGCTTCTCCTCGTCTTTATCGCGTCTAACAATTCCATCTTCAGACTGCCTCTCTACAATTCACCCACAAATATGCGAGGTCACGACCTTATATCGTTAAGCATTTGATTAGCGTTGGCGCAGCTTCAACGGACCATATTATTAAATACGTATCGTTCGGTAAATACCCAGATTGGTGTTCTCGATTGGAAAAAACTTGGCTGAAATTCTGGCCAGAAGGAGTGCTGCAAACAATCAGATACCCTGAGATCTCGCTACCTCAAATGTTGAGAAATGCAGCGCAGAAATTCCCTGAACATTCAGCCAGCCTCTTCTACGGGGCTAGAATAAGCTACAAGGAGCTTGATAGCCTAACAGATAGGTTTGCGACAGCTCTTCAATACTTAGGAGTAAGAAAAGGAGATAGAGTGGCAATCTTTCTGCCGAATTGCCCGCAGTTCGTAATTGGTTATTACGGTGCTTTGAAAGCAGGTGCGATCGTGGTAGCGTGCAGCCCGCTCTATAAGGAGAGAGAGCTTGAGTACCAGCTTAATGATTCAGGTGCTGAGACTATCTTAACGTTAGACCTCCTGTACTCTGTTGTTAGTTCAATCAAAGGGAGGAGTAAATTGAGAAATGTCATTAGCACGAGCCTCTTAGACTACTTCCCGCAGGTTCTCGGAGTGCTTGCACGCCTCACTGGCAAATTGAAGAAGATCCCATGCCCAGACACACTCAATGTGAAGGAACTTCTATCGAGATATCCGGCTAGCCCAAGGCAAGTGGATATTGATCCGAAGAGCGATGTCGCTCTGCTGCAGTATACGGGTGGGACAACGGGAGTTCCAAAAGGTGCGATGATAACACACTTCAACATGGTCGTAAATGCGGTTCAAATAGCCTATTGGCCGCCGGTCATAGAAGGAAAGGACGTCCATTTGTCTGTTCTACCATTCTTCCATATATACGGCATGAGTGTAGCGATGAACGCTCCAATATACACATCTACAACGATGGTGCTTATTCCTAGATTTGAAGCCAAGACAGTCCTAGAGGCGATAGAGAAGTACCACCCAACTGTATTCTGTGGCGTCCCGGCAATGTACATTGCCCTCTTAAACCACCCCGGCCTCAAGAAGTATGATCTACGCTCAATCCGAATTTGCATCTCAGGTGCTGCGGCTCTTCCAGTGGAGGTGCAGAAGAGATTTGAAGAGTTAACTGGGGGGAGACTAGTTGAGGGGTACGGACTCACCGAGACAAGCCCAGTGACGCATGTCAACCCATTGGATAAGAAAGAGAAAAACAGACCCGGATCGATCGGTATACCTATTGAGGATACCGAATCTAAGATCGTAGATATAGACACGGGCGCGATCGACCTACCCCCTGAACAGATCGGTGAATTGGTAATTAGGGGACCCCAAGTGATGCGAGGATACTGGAATAGACCGGAAGAAACTGAACGAGCCCTAAGAAACGGCTGGTTCTATACTGGCGACATATCTCGAATGGACAAAGATGGCTATTTCTACATTGTCGATCGAAAGAAAGACATGATAAACGTTTCGGGACTCAAGGTATGGCCTAGAGAAGTGGAGGAGGTCCTTTACGAACATCCAGCGGTGAAAGAAGCTGGGGTCATAGGAATTCCAGATCCATATCGAGGAGAAACTGTGAAAGCGCTTGTATCGCTGAAAGACGAGTATGAAGGCAAGGTAACGCAAGAAGAAGTGATAAAGTTCTGCAAAGAAAGAATAGCAAGCTACAAAGCTCCGCAATACGTGGAGTTTAGAAAAGAGATGCCGAAGACTGCTGTTGGGAAGATCCTTAGAAGAGTGCTGAAAGACGAAGCATTAAAACGACCTGCGTAGATATCCAAAGCACGATTCTTCACAGCCATTTGAAAGACCGAAGTTAGCCCTAGCCGTCTTAACCTTGGTGCAATATTGGCTTTCGCCTTTGTATTTGTCCGTATCTATACAGCGCTGAGAGAGCTGCTATACTCCTTTCGATCGACGAGTAAACTGGAACCCCTAGCTCTTCCAGTTTGCGTGTATGAGAATCCACTGATTCTTTCAGCCCAATAATGTGAACAACTATCGGTTTCTCAGAATACTTTGATTTGAATTCAGAGATCAGTCTACTTATATCGAATTCGAACACGGGCATCGAGACCAAGACTAGAGAGACGCAGTCGACTCGATCGTCTTCGAGCGCTGCCTCTAAGGCAAGCCTTATCGAAGATTCAGCTCCAACTCTTTCGAATAGAGGTTCAGCGTCTATCGGATTTCCCGCTCTCGCCCAGCTTGGAAGATTCGATTGCAGTCGGGTCAAAGTGTTCTTTGAGAGATCGACTACGCTTAGCCCGTACCTACTGGACGAATCAGCGCTCATGACTCCCCCAGCTCCAGTGAAGGATATTATTGCGATTCTATTTCCGTGCAGGATAGGCGCGTAGGCAAACGCCTTGGCGATGTCGATAAGCTCCGCCAAGTTTTCAACCCTAATTATTCCAGCCCTCTTACAGACGGCGTCGAAAACACGGTCATTCATCGATAGGGCCCCCGTGTGAGACCTCGCTGCTTTAACACCGGCCCCGCTCTTTCCAGCTTTCAGGACTACTAAGGGTTTCATTTTGGAAACACGTTCAGCAGTCTCGAGAAAACGTCGACCTTTGTCTATTCCCTCCACGTAGATCGCTATAACTTTCGTTTCTCTATCTTCAGCCAAATAGTCAAGGATATCCGAGTCATCGACATCGGATTTGTTCCCTAATCCGGCTACTTTGCTCAACCCGAAATTCTGCGTTGAGACTATCCAGTAGAGTGTCGCGGCTGCGAAAAGTCCGGTTTGCGCGATAAATGCCACAGGACCTCTCTTCGCTTTAGGAATAGGAATAAACGTCGTTGTGAAGTTGTTCGCCGTATTGAGGATTCCTGTTGTGTTAGGTCCAACAACTCGCATTCCAGATTCTCTCGCTATTCCGGCTATTTCCTGCTCTCTTCGAGCACCTTCGCTTCCAAGCTCTCGAAAGCCAGATGAACAGATCACGACTCCCTTGACATTCTTCTTGGCGCAGTCTCTCACAATTTCGGGAACGTGAACAGCCGGGACAACTATTACAGATAAGTCGACCTCGTAAGGAATGGAGTTGACCGTTGGGAACGCTTTGACTCCTAGAGCTGTCTCAAGGTTCGGGTTGACTGGGTAGATTCTGCCTTTGAACCCCATGTCCATCAGGTTTTTGAGTAGGAAGTACCCGAATTTACCCGGAGTATTTGATGCTCCGACTATCGCCACACTCTCCGGCTCAAAGAAGACTTTCACAGAAGATGTTTTTGAGTGTGAGGACATTAAACTCACCGGGCAAGCAATTCGCACTAGCCTAAATGAAGCGGAATCTTAATTAGCTTTGGCTTCTGCAGAGAAGGGCTCCTAACGGTCGAGACGATGATTTATTCTAGTTGCTTGAGATTGACGACTATCGTTGCGAGTTGGTGATCCAGTGGATTGAGCTCCTTCAAGAAGCTCCTGAGCCTCAATATAGGAACAATAGGTATCCCTTCGTGCAAGCCACGGATAGTATCCGATAACGTGATGACTGTTGGCAGAATGACCGCTCTACTCCATGCCCTAATCCCTAAGCGGCCCGCTAGTCTAGGCATCTCATCCGCGAGAGAGCGCATACGTTCGAACTGTCTTCTTGCAGCGTTGTGAATCCTACTAGGTCCCAAACCCAGGCTCCAATGTTTGCAGTCAGCGCACATCAATAGAGGGTCCTTAGCCCCGACTAGATCGATTTCATACCTATGTCCATTGTGCTTGAACACAAGATGTTTCGTCACGCTGAAATGATTCGCTTCAAGAGCTCTCGATGCCAATTCCTCAAACTCTCTCCAATCGAGCTCCCTGCATACTCTTCCGACATCAGCGTGAGCCTTCAAAGCTTCTATCGCAAGCATCAGCCGCTGTTCTGAGTCGACCTCAATCCAGTTATCGACGCGTCTTAGTAAACCCCGCTTCTCGCAAGCCTCTATATTTCTTTGAATTGAGTCGGTGCTCTCACGAATCGATTCGAATAAATGACTGACGGAAACTCGTGCTCGGCCAACAGTTGATTCCAATAGGCCTATCAGAAAACCCCGCATTACCCATTTAAACCTCCGAATACCCGGGTACTGTCAAGACCTGTTTGGAGAGAATTTGCGCCTGCGATGGGAATATCGATTGAAGCAATAGAGACTTCTCACAAACGCGTTGTGAACGGGGTTGCAAAACAGAGAACGAGAATTCCCAGGACTGCGAGAAACAGCAGTTTTCTTGTAAGGGTTAAGGGCGAGACATCGTCTAGAGGTTCAACTCCTTTCAGAACTTGTCTATTTGCGAGCATCCAGAGCAGAAGGAACACGGCGAAGAATCCGTACCCGCTCACAAAGAGAACCGCAATACCGACGATCGTAGCGATTCGGTGGCCGTTTGCGCCGAATACAGCTCTTGAGATGTGCCCTCCGTCAAGCTGCCAAATAGGAAGAATGTTGAGGAATGTTATTAGGGCACCGATCTCTGCTGCGAATTCCACTTGAGACAATATCAGCATCTGTCCAGATGGGACTGACATTATTCCCAGAGTGCCGATCAGATCAGATAAGAGAATCAGCAATAGCGGTGAAGAAGGCCAAGAGACGAAGCTGATCAGACCCATCTTCTGAAATATCTCTGCTTGGGCCTCAGAGACAGTCGCTCCCATGGCTATACTCAGAACGAATACGAATATCGTGGCTAAGAAACCTAAGAAGGGCCCTGCGATACCTATGTCGAAGAGTTGGTTCTTGTTAGCCGGGAGACCTCTGAGTGAGATGACAGCGCCAAAAGTACCGAGGCCTCCGAGAGACGGCGGAGGACCTGGAATGAAGTAGGGCAAGGTAGCATCTAGACCGTGAAGGCGACATGCAATCTTATGGCCGAATTCATGAAAGCCTATTATCCCAATCATACAGGCTGCGAATATAGCAGCTTGAACGAAGGCGTTGGCGTTCGGCGACAGTATCTCTTTCCAAAGTCTGTTATAACTCCAGATCTCATACCCTGTAACCGCTATCGTCGCAACCGTCAGTACGAACAGCCCGATGTTTATCTTGATTCTCGCAGGCTTCACGACGGGTTTGGGGATCATCCTTATCGCCAGTCTATCGTCATTTCGTCGAACAGCAGCGACGAGATTGAATTTGGAAAGCTCAGACAACAATTGTCGAAATTTCTGTTCAAGCGGCTCAACAGAGATGATGAATACAGGGACTCCGTATACATCGACATAAGCATCTTGGATGACGAAGTGAGAAGAGACTAGTGATCTGAGATCGGAAAACGTTGGAACGTACAGGTTCGATGCTAGGTTCAAATGCGGGCAATCCGGCAACAGAGCTTTCTCCGAACCATTATGAGGATTAACGAATGTCGCATAATCATTTAAGATTATTGCAACTTTGAAAATTCTCCGACAATGTCTTATACCCTTGAGATTTAAAAGATCAAGCTGGAAAGATCTGGATTGAACCATCAAGGTCTTGCGTTAAGGCAGTTTGTTCCCGACGACCTTCTCCAAGTAATAGAGATAAACAGAATTTGCCTTCCTGAAAACTATAATTCTACCTTCTTTCTCGACATTCACCGAAACTGTCCCGACGCGTTTGTGGTAGCTGAAGTGAACGGAAAAGTTGTAGGGTACATTATGTGCAGACTTGAACATGGGCTTTCAGAGACAAGACGATTCAACCTCGTTAAGAAAGGGCACATAGTCTCAGTAGCAGTACTCCCGGAGTATAGGAGGACAGGCATAGGCAACGTTCTTGTAACAGAGGCACTTAAAGCACTGTCAAAGCATAAGGCGGTGGAGTGTTTCCTTGAGGTACGAGTGACAAACGAGCCGGGCATAAACTTGTATAAGAAGCTTGGCTTCAGTATAACTCGGAAAGTTTCTCATTACTACTTCGATGGAGCAGATGCGTACGTAATGAGCTTCAGAATCCCCCAAGACAGCGGCAACACTGGTTGAAGAAGGCTTCGAAGCTTCTCCTCTATCGGGAAGAGGCTGAACTGGCAAGAAGGCTAAGCTGATCTTCTGAAGTGAAAACAAACAGCTCCAACGACTGTTGTCGGCAAGTAGAACATGCAAAGTTCGAATTCCAACGCAAATGCGGGCATACTCAAGATTCTAAGAGTCATAATCACCAACGATACAACTGACATAATAACAAGTGCATACATCCAACTTCTTGCTTCTTCTCTATTGGTGCTCAACGTCTCTACGCAGCAACCAGATTCGTCATCATGAGGATTCAATCAACTGCCCTGACAAATTCTGGGATAAGCTAGCGTTGTCTCTCTTCTTCCAGAAGAAGCCTGATGGGGATGTTCCTGCTTGTCCCGTCAGGCAGAGTTCTTCTAATATTTATTGGAAGTACATGTTGGTCAAGCTCGAGAAGAGCGATATCTATGGGAGATCCCGATCCTCTCGGAATATCGATCAGTATAGGTGCTCCCATTGCGATTTGAAGAGCTCTCGCTCCCACTATCCTAGCCTTTTCGAAGCGCGTAAGCTTCTTTGGTCCGATCATCTCTGAAGTCAATTCTCTAGAGCTCTCCGGTCTCTTCTTCCGCACCTTCTTCCACCCTTTTAAGGCCTTTTGTCTTCCTTCGTCTTCCAAGCCGCCATCAAATCGTCTATCTTAGCAATCGTACCCACAGTCTCGCTCGCAGACTTCGACGCCCGCACTTCTACAACAAGCGCTTCGCATACATTACGTTTCCCCAGACAAGCGAGCAACGAAGAAAATCAGCCAAGCCAATATAAATCTTACGATATAATTGTCGCAAGAGCCACCGACGATATTCAAGCTTCAGCGAAATCAAAATTTCTCCAGGATACCTTTTCACGATTCAAACTAATCTTGTTGAACCGACACGTTGCGAACTATTCCTTAAGCTCAGAAGGCAATTGATCGTTTCCCATCACTAGCGCATATATTCTTGAATGAACACATAAACAAACTGAATCTCCGATTATGTTATTTGACCTTCATACATCATGTCGTAAGAAACTTGACTGAAGATTCACAATCCCATCTGGCCGCTGTCTAAAGCGGAATATATAAGCTACGCTTTCTTCGACTGACTTCCGCAAATGCTTTTTAAAGTTACGAGGCGCTAAAGAGAAGCTATTGTTATTGAACCTACGGCGATGAAGAAGATTTGAGAGATCTGATCAGAATCAATCAACCATTTCTCGGCAAAGAAGAGATCGACGCAGCGGTCGAAGTAATAAAAACAGGAATTCTCACGGAGAAGAGCGGGATGGGGCCAAAAGTTCTTGAATTCGAGAGAAGTTTCGCAAAGTTCGTAGGGACCAAACATGCGATAGCTCTCGCTAGCGGAACAGCAGCATTACATGCAGCTTTGTTGGCTGCGGATGTTAGAACCGGAGATGATGTCTTGGTACCTTCATTCACTTTTGCAGCTACAGCCTCAGCAGTTCTATTGGCAGGAGCGCGGCCTGTGTTCGTCGACATCGATAAAGAAAGCTATTGCATGAAACCAGACAGTATAGAGAGTGTAATAACACGAAGAACTAAAGCCATTATGCCTGTTCACCTCTATGGGATGCCTGCAGACATGGATTCCATGATGGATCTCGCTCATCAAAGAGACCTAGTTGTTATAGATGACGCTGCTCAGGCACACGGCGCTGTGTATAAGGAAAGAAACGTAGGCAGCATTGGAAACATGACATGCTTCAGCTTTTACGCCGGAAAGAACCTTACAACGGGTGAAGGAGGAATGATAACCACCAACGATGACGACTACGCGAAGACATTACGAATGATTAGGACCCATGGCGAAGAAAGACCTTACTGGATAACTAGACTTGGACACAACTACCGCATGTCTGAAATACCCGCATCAATCGGTTTAGCTCAATTGAAGAAGTTACACTTGTTCCTTGAGAAACGGAGAAAGAACGCAGAATCGCTAACCGAGAAATTGAGCATGCTAGGAAAGCTTGTTCTCCCTAGAGAACCTGAAGGAGGAAAACATTCATGGTACCTTTACACCGCGAGACTGAGAGGCGCGAACGCAGGTAAAAGAAACAAGGTTGTTGAGAAGTTGCGTGCCAAGAACATCGAAGCTTCGATTTACTATGAGACGCCTGTGCATTTGCTTCCGCTATACCGTGATAGTTTTGGCTACAAGCGAGGAGCACTCCCGGAGACTGAGAAGGCTGCGAGACAGGTGTTCTCTCTGCCTGTGCATCCCAAGATATCTCCTGAAGATCTGGATTACATAGTTGAGAATGTGAAAAAAGTCATCGTGTAGCTGAACTGCGACTCTAAAGGAATGGCTTCAAGGCTTCTTCCAAATCCGGCTTCCCTATCTCCTGAATTTCATACGCAACCCTTACGGCAGGCTTCCGAATCTGCATAATTCTTCTTAAGTCGATGGGCGTTCCTAGGACAACAGCATCGCAGTGAGTTGCGTTTATCGTTTCCTCAAGCTCTCTTACCTGTCTCTTTCCATAGCCCATTGCAGGAAGTACTGGCCCCAAGTGCGGATATTTTCTGAAAGTGTTCTTGATTGAGCCGACTGCAAAGGGTCGAGGGTCAACCATTTCCTTCGCCCCAAAAGTTCTGGCGGCTATTGCGCCTACGCTAAACTCCATTCCACCGTGAGTCACTGTTGGTCCGTCTTCGACCACTAGAACTTTTTTTGCTCTAAGTTGAGACGGTTCGTCGACGACAATGGATGATGATGCTTTAATTATCAATGCCCTAGGGTTCACTGATTGAATATTTCTCGTTACCTTTTCAACATTATCTGGGCTTGCGGTGTCAACCTTGTTGATAATGACCGCATCAGCCATTCTAAGATTCGTTTCCCCCGGATAATAGGCAAGCTCATGTCCAGCTCTGTGAGGATCCGCTACAACTATGTGAAGATCTGGCCTATAGAAGGGAATGTCATTGTTTCCTCCGTCCCATACGATTATGTCAGCCTCTTTCTCCGCCTCTCTCAGGATCTTCTCATAGTCAACACCGGCGTAAACCACGTTTCCAGCGTCGATGTGAGGCTCATATTCCTCTCTTTCCTCTATGGTGCACTCCTGCTTGTCAAGGTCTTCATACGACTCGAACCTCTGAGAGATCTGCTTCGATAGGTCTCCGTACGGCATCGGGTGACGAATGACTACTATCTTCTTGCCTCTCTTTTTCAATATCCTACAGACCTTTCGCGCAACTGTGCTCTTTCCAGCTCCCGTCCTAACCGCGCATATTGAGATCACCGAATGTTTAGCTTGAAGCATCGTCGTCTTAGGGCCCATCAACTTGAAATCTGCTCCGCCAGCGGTCACTATCGATGCCTTATCCATCACTTCCGGGTAGGACAAGTCGCTGTAAGCTAGGATAACCTCGTCAACATCGTGCCTTCGAATGAGCTCCGGAAGCTCCTCCTCCGGATAGATAGAGATCCCACGAGGATACTGATTTCCTGAAAGCTCTGGCGGGTATACTCGCTTCTCTATGCCAGGAATTTGAGATGCTGTAAACGCGACAACCTCGTAGGAGGGGTTGTCTCTAAAGTAGACATTGAAGTTATGGAAATCTCTGCCAGCCGCACCCATGATAATGACTTTGCGCTTTCCATCTGGCCTCATTAGGCCCCCCTTCTGAGCGACTATAACTCGTCGGATCGAACCTTATTATGTTTGCTAAGATAGACTGGTAATTTTGCAAATTGAGTCACAAGAAAAACTTGTCAATCCTGGCGACGGCTACTGTCGCTTCTAAATTTCAACCTCAATCTTCTAGAGTTAAGTGTGCCGTACATCTTTTGGGTGTCGAAAGCATAATTGAGTAGAAAGAACTCTAGGCCCATAACTCCGAGATTGAATACCGCGACTGTTGACAACGCCGACACATCCAGAAGCATCATCACAATCGAACCGCTACATTGAAGAAGGATTAGACCGATGACAATCTTCAAGACATTTTGCTTCAAAATCAGAGCACATACCGCGACTGAAAGCAATGCGGCAGCCGCGCCGTTAGATAAGCTTAAGGAAATACTGGAGCCAATCAGAAATATGCTTACCGCCACTGACACCAAGATTATCTTTGAGACAGGCCCCTTCAAAGGATCGAGGTCCCGAGTGACATTGAACTTGTTCTCAAACACTGCCAGTAACGTCAACATGACTATTCCAAGTACAACGAGTTGAAATAGCGCCAAAGAAATCGATCCGAGCAGGAATGTTGCAAAAGACGAGAAGAGAATGGAGAAGCCGGTTCCGAACCTTGAATATGCAAAGCTCCTCGATTCTACCCCGAGAACCGCGAATATCAACGAAAGCGCAAGTAAAGATTCTACGACCACTCTCTCAGCAGCCTATCCAGTTCAGAAAGATTTTACTGACTGTTTCAATTTTAAGGCTTATCAAAAGGAATTAACTATCATTCAAAACGCAAGTAAATATTTTGAGTTGATCGACAATGTCCGGAGAGTTCTCTAGAGTTCGAGTTAGATTCTTGCTGGAGAACACGGGAGAGGCGGAAGGCGAGCTCGTGAGATACTTGGCGCCGAGAACAATTGAAGCGTTAATGAAGAGTATGCCGATAGACGGTCGACTATCAGTTTGGAAGGAGGAGGTCTACTTTGAGACTCCAGTGAAAGTGGGAAGCGAGAAACCTAGGGCCACAGTAGACAGTGGTGCCATCGCCTACTGGCCGATGGGCGCTGCGATATGCATCTTCTACGGAAAATCTCAGCCCTACAGCCTCGTGAACATGCTCGGAAAAGTGACGAAGAATCTTGCGCTGTTTAAGCAAGCGAAGCAAGGGTCGAGAGTGAGGGTAGAAAGAATCTAAGCAGCGGCAACTTGATAGATCCTTACTCTGGAGTTGCCTCCGATCGGCCTTATTAGCCTCCTTCTCTCCAGTTCCTCCAACAGGTCTTTTGCAACGCTTATTCGAAGATTGAATTGTGATGCAACGGCGTAGGGCGTCAAAGCGCCGATCTTAGTGAGTTCTGTCAGGAATTTCGAATCATTCACGTCTGGTATATCCATTCCTCTTGACTTCTTCTCTACAACGGACTTTCCTTTTGTCTTCTTTGTCGGCTCAGTCTTCTTGTCTTGAAGAGCCTGTGCTTTCTCCATTTGTGCCATACTCTTCTTTTTTGCTCCGCCCATCTGGCTCACCGATGTCCACTATCAAAAACGACAGAGCAATAAAAATGTTTAGGAAAAATCTTATTGTCTTCTTCAGAATGATGAGTAATTCAACTGTAATACGGTGACGACCCATGAAACTCGTTACGGTCAAATTGCCTGAGGCGCTTTTGGATGGTCTAGATGAACTCGTCAAAGCGGGCATGTATCAAAGTCGAAGCGCCGCGATAAGAGCGGCTGTTAGAGATCTATTGAAGCGAGAACTTTGGCGTACAGAATCTCCCTAGAGATCAGTTCGCTCTCTTTCCTTCAATAAACTCCTTGACCCATTGCTTCGCGACCTCATAAGGGGCTTGCACAGGGGGGTGTTTAAAAGCGTATGAAGAGACGCTGATAAGCGGACCCGCTATCTTTCTGTCTAGCGCAATCTTCGTCGCTCTAATCGCGTCGATGACTACACCCGCGCTATTCGGAGCATCCCAAATATCAAGTTTTGCATCGATGCCAACTGGCGTGTCTCCAAAATATCTTCCTTTCACCCAAATGTAACAGATCTTCTTATTTAGAAGAAAGTCTACGAAGTCGCTCGGTCCGATTCTCAACGGAACTTGATACGGCACCATCGCTTGAACAGCGCTCGTCTTGCTGATTCTTTTCGACCTCAATCTCTCTTCTTCTAGCATGTTCAAAAAGTCCGTATCTCCCCCGATGTTAAGCTGATAGCTCTTATCTATAACAACCCCTCTGTCGACAAGAAGCTTCACCAACGACTTATGGAGCACGGTAGCGCCGATCTGACTCATAACGTCATCGCCGGCCACCGGTAGCCCTGCTTTTCGAAACTTCTCCTGCCATTCCGGATCTGATGCTATGAAGACAGGAATACAGTTGACCAGTGCGCATTCCGCTTTGAGAGCTTGCTTTGCGTACCATTTCGAAGCTCTTTCGCTTCCAACAGGCAGATAGTTCAGAACAATGTCAGCATCTACTTGCCTCAGGACTTCTACTACATTCGCAGGCTTCTGGCTTCGATCCACTTTGATCATGGATTTGACATATTTGCCAACACTGTCGATAATTGGCCCACGCATGACTTCAACATTGAGCTTCGGGACGTTTGCAAACCGCCTTGTGTTGTTTGGATCTGAAAAAATGGCTTCACTGAGATCCTTTCCGACCTTCCTTACATCGATGTCGAAAGCTGCAACGAACCTTATGTCCGAGGGTTTGTAGCCTCCAAAGTCTAGATGCAGGAGGCCGGGAACATTCTGGTCTCCGTGAACGTTCTGGTAGAAATGGACCCCTTGCACAATTGCAGACGAGCAGTTTCCGACGCCTATTATCGCAACTCGGATCTCCGGCATTCTTGCGTCCTTCCTAGAGATACGACTGATTCAATGTAAGGAAGTTCTTAACATTAGCCCTTGAACATGAGTTTGCGAACTCTCTCCCGGAAGGTCTGGGATGCTTCTCTCGGATCATCAGCCGAATAGATACTTCTTCCAATTATCAGATACTTTGCGCCAGCTTTGATGGCGACTTCAATATCTCCTCCTTGCACCCCCACACCAGGCGAGTATATGGGAATTTCATCTTTGACTATTTCATGAATCTCCGAGATTTTCTCAGGATAGGTGGCTCCCACGATCAAGCCGTCGGCCCCCCAAGTCAAAGCTCTGTCCGCAAAGACCTCGTATTGGGCCTTCGGCTCTCCAGTTTTCGAGTCCAATACCATCTGCCCGTATCCCTCAGCAGCTCCTTTATGACTCATATAGCAGAGTACGAGAACGCCCTTTGATTTCGCTCTCGCCAGCTCAAAAACCGGTTGTAAGCCATCTTCCCATCCGACGAAGGGGCTCGCTATCACAGCGTCAAATCCAGCGTCGAAGTAGCATGTGGCTATGGCGGCGTTCGTATGCCCTACGTCATTGATCTTCGCGTCCATAATCGCAGGCACATTCAACCTATGTGCACGCGCCACTATTTTGTCTGCGCCTGAATACAAGCCCAAAGGAAGAACGATTTGCCTGTTCAATTTAACGGCGCAGATATTGTCGTGTACAGATTCCAAGATAGCCAAGCTCTTTTCAAGTTGAGCTTTCTTATCGGGTAGAAAAAGGTCCAATGCCAAGACTATGTTAGTCCCTTTTTCTCGAGAGCGTGCTTCGATAATTTCCTTAAAACTAAGCATGGTCCTACCGCCATAAAATAAAAGCTCTAAGAATTCACCTGTCTCGCTTCCCAGAGACAAACTCATAGAACCATCTTTGAGCAATTTCGGGAGGCGCCATTCTTGGGGGCATCTTGAAGGCGAAGGCAGATATGCTCAAGAGCGGCCCTGAGATTCCTCTATCTACAGCAACTTTCATCGCTCTGACAACGTCTATCATGATTCCTGCACATGCGGGTCCCTCAATAGTGTTCAATCGAATATCCATGGTGAAGGGCGCGCTTCCGAAGTATCTGCCGCTTATCCAGAAGTAACTCGTTCGGGAGTTCTCCATGAAGTCAACGTAGTCTGAGGAGCCTGCCACAAGTGGAAATGAGTAAGGAACAACCGACCCAACTGACGCCTTCTTCGTCGCTCTCTTTATCTCAGCTCTTGTTCTCTCCAGAGCGTTAAGTGACTCTGTTCCTCCGCCAATATCTAGCTGATAGCTCTCATCGATTAGAATTCCACGTTCAACAAGTGTTTTCAGAACAGCTTTATGTATTATCGTCGAACCGATTTGGTCCATCACGTCGTCTCCTACCAACGTAACTTTGGCGTCCCTATATCTTTTCTGCCAGGCCTTGACGCTTGCGATCTTTGCTGGGGTCGCGTTCACGTAGCCGCAGCCGGCATCTATCGCTTCAGCCGCGTAATATCTCGATGCGTTCACCGCCCCTGTAGGGAGGAAGTTGATCAGAATTTCCGCGCCAGTGTTCTTCAGAATTTCGGAAATGTCAACAGGACCCGCCGGCGCTACGATTATTCTATCTTTGACATACTCTCCGACGCCATCGAGAACCTCTGCTTTCTGAACAGGAACACCGAGCTCGCCGACATCAGTGAACTTGATGGTATTGTTGGGTTCTGCGAATATGGCCTTCGAAAGATCTTGACCAACCTTCCGTGCATCCACATCAAATGCCGCTACAAACTCGATATCCGAGACTCTGTATCCACCAATTTCAACGTTAAGAATGCCCACTTCCTTTTCATCTTTAGGCGTTGAATAGTGTTGAACTCCTTGAACGAGAGCAGAGCAGCAGTTGCCGACTCCAGCTAGCGCGACCTTGATCTTGCCCAACTAGAGGACCTCTATCCCTTCTGTATAGATTTTAACCATATTGAAAAGATTTAGGAACCCAACGACCAAGTCTGAGAGAGATGAACAAAGCTTAAAAGAAAGATACGGCATGACGTAGAGAAGGGTTCTCCGTTAGAGTCTGAATGCTATCGAGAAGGAATAGAGAAAGAGGCTGTTCTAGTTCTCGAGGACGGAACAATCGTACACGGTCGAGGATTCGGTGCGGCCGAGAAAGTCGAGGGCGAGGTCGTCTTCAACACAGGGATGGTCGGCTATACAGAGTCGATAACAGATCCATCTTACAACGGGCAGATATTGATGCAGACCTACCCCTTGATTGGAAACTATGGGGTTAGCCCAGACCATTTCGAGTCAAGTGGCGCTAAGATTGAAGGATACATCGTCCGGGAGGTTTGTAGAAGCCCGAATCATTGGTCATCGAGATGGACGCTGGATGAGTTCCTTGAGATGCACGGGATACCGGGAATTGAACGCCTAGACACGAGAGCGTTGACGAAGAAGATACGTACCGAAGGCGTCATGTTGGGCATACTTGAAGTCTACTTTAAAGGAGAAGAACCAAACCTGAAAGAAATGAAGAGAGAAGCTCAATCAATGGAGGATCCAGCTCAGAGAGACTTGGTAGGCGAGGTATGCGTAAGAGAAATCAAGCGTCATCCAGGTCGTGAAGATTGTCAAGTAGTACTGATCGATTGCGGAGTGAAGAATAGCATAGTACGTAACTTCACTAGCAGAGGGGCAACTGTCATTCAGGTTCCTCCGACGACATCTTCAGACCGGATTGTGAAACTGGAACCTGACGGAGTAGTGCTCTCAAATGGCCCAGGAGACCCGAAACGCGTTAAAGACGTAATCAGAACCGTTAGGTCATTGATCGAGCTACGTATGCCATTATTCGGCATATGCCTTGGAGCGCAGATAGTAGCCCTAGCCCTCGGCGGCGACACCTTCAAACTCAAGTTCGGCCATAGAGGCCAAAACCACCCGTGTTTAGAATTGAGGACTGGCAGATGCTATATTAGCAGCCAGAATCACGGTTACGCTATCGATCCTGACTCTCTGTTTGAAACGGGTCTCGAAGTCACTTATGTCAATGCGAATGACCGAACAGTCGAAGCAATTGAGCATAGGGATCTCCCAGTGTTCGCAACTCAATGGCATCCTGAAGGATCCCCGGGCCCCAATGATACTAATTTTATATTCGACAAATTCGTGGCGATGGCGAAAGACGCGAAGAAGACGTTAAGGTGAAAAACGGTGCCAAAAAGGGCGGACTTGAAGAAAGTTCTGGTGATAGGAAGCGGAGGCATAGTAATAGGACAAGCGGCTGAATTCGACTACAGCGGATCTCAAGCTTTGAAGGCGCTGGACGAAGAGAATATAGAAACTGTGCTTGTCAACCCAAATGTCGCGACGATTCAAACGAGCCACCGCATGGCTGACAAAGTTTACTTGGAACCATGTACCCCTGAGATAGTTGCTCAGATAATAAGAATAGAGAAGCCTGACGGAATCCTGTTGGGATTCGGTGGTCAGACCGGGCTGAACGTTGGCGTTCAACTCGAAAAGAAACGCATCTTCAAGGATGAGCATGTTGAGATTTTAGGCACGGGAATAGAAGCCATCGAGGCGACTGAGGATAGAGGTCTCTTTAAGAGAGCGATGGAAAGGATCGGCGTTCCTGTGCCATTGAGCGACGTCGCATACTCGGTCGATGATTCCTTAAAGATTGCTAGAGATGTTGGCTACCCGGTAATCGTTAGAGTGGCTTACACGCTTGGAGGCGGAGGGTCCGGAATAGCGCATAGCGAATCCGAACTCAAAGAAATCGCAGAGAGGGCACTGAATCTAAGCATGGAACACCAAGTGCTTGTTGAACAGTATCTCGAGCATTGGAAGGAGATCGAATATGAGGTGATGCGCGACTCCGCGGACAATACGATAACAGTTGCGGGTCTCGAGAATCTCGATCCTCTCGGCATCCACACTGGCGACAGCATAGTCGTGGCTCCAACTCAAACTCTTACAAACTCTGAATATCAGATGCTTCGAGACGCATCGATTCGCGTCATCAAAGGCTTGGGCATTATTGGAGAATGCAATATACAATTTGGACTTGACCCTAAAAGCGAGAGATATGTTGCCATAGAAGTGAATGCGAGACTGTCTAGATCGAGTGCTTTGGCGTCGAAAGCAACTGGCTATCCTCTTGCATATATCTCAGCTAAGCTTGCGGTGGGTTACCTTCTTCCTGAATTGAAGAATAAGGTCACTGGCGTGACCACAGCCTGCTTCGAACCGGCTTTGGACTACGTCATTGTTAAGTTGCCGCGTTGGGATTTCCAGAAATTCGTCAATCCGGATAGAACCATCGGGTCCCAGATGAAGTCCGTCGGCGAAGTCATGGGAATAGGCAGATCGTTCGAGGAAGCTCTTCAAAAGGCTATTAGGGAACTCGAGATCGGAAAGATCGGGCTTGTCTGCAATGATGATAGGGAGGAACCATTAGACCTCGATGAACTCCGAAAAAGGCTGCAGAACCCTACGGATGAGAGATTGTTCCTGCTAACTAGAGCACTCGAAGCTGGAATTAGCGTCGATGAGATTGAAGATCTAACCGGGATCGACAAGTGGTACATCTTTAAGATAAAGAACATCGTGGATATGGAGAAGAAACTCAAAAGCCTTCGAAGACGAAAAGGAAAACCTGCGACGATTATCAAATGTATAAGAGAAGCCAAGTCACTCGGATTTTCCGATGAGCAAATCGGCAGAGGCCTCTCACTTAGCGAGACGGACATTCGAAAACTCAGGAAAAAGAATCGAATAGCGCCATCATTCAAGATTATTGACACAATGGCTGCAGAGTGGCCGTCTAGAACAAACTACTGCTACCTCACGCATGGAGACGAAGAGGACGATGTCGATTTTTCCGAGTTGAAGAGCAAACTGCTGGTTCTAGGAGCGGGCTGCATAAGGATAGGAAGTAGCGTCGAATTCGATTACTGCACAATGAACACCGTTTGGGCGATGAAAGGGGAGGGAATAGATGAAATCATAGTATTGAACAATAATCCGGAGACAGTCTCGACAGACTACGATATGTCAGACAAGCTCTACTTTGAAGAGATGACTCTCGAGAGAGTCATAGATATTGTCGATAGAGAAGCCCCTAACGGTGTCGTCGTCAGCGTCGGAGGTCAGACTCCAAATAACTTGGCACTGGCCCTTGCTAGGAACGGCGTGAGAATTATTGGAACAACAGCACAGAGCATAGACATGGCTGAAGATAGATCTAAGTTCAGCGCGATCATAAGCAGCCTCGGAATCAAACAGCCTCTTTGGAGAAGCCTAACCTCTCTCCAAGACATTCTAAGCTTTTCAAATCGAGTCGAATATCCAGTCATTATCCGACCCTCCTACGTTCTCTCGGGAGCTAGTATGCGAATAGCTCACAATAGACGTGAGCTTATCGAGTACGTTGAGATGGCGACAAAGGTTTCGAAGGAGTATCCAGTCGTCGTCAGTAAATTCATAGAGGGAGCGAAGGAAGTTGAGGTTGACGCTGTTTCAGATGGGAGGGAAGTCTTGATAGGAGCTATAATCGAGCATGTCGAACTCGCTGGCACGCACAGCGGCGACGCGAACATGTTGATACCCCCTCAAACCCTTGATAGGCGCGTAATAGAGACGATAGAGGAATATGTCGAAAAGATGGCGAGGGCACTTAGGATTAAAGGTCCATTCAACGTGCAATTCTTGGTCAAGAATGGCGAGGTATCCGTTATCGAATTGAATCTTCGTGCGAGCAGGAGTATGCCGTACACAAGCAAAGCCACCGGTATTCCTCTCATATGGGCAGGAGCGAAAGTAATGCTCGGAAAGACACTGCGTGAACTGAATATCAAGAAGAAGCCAGTCTATCACGTTGCTGTGAAGAGCCCCACATTTTCGTTCGCAAGAATAAAGGGAGCAGATCCGGTCCTTGGAGTGGAGATGACGTCAACAGGTGAGGTGGCTTGCATAGACTATGATTTTCCCAGCGCACTCATCAAGTCACTGATCTCCTCTGGCATGAAACTTCCACCGCTAGGAAAGAAAGTATTGATTACAGTCCGAGATGAAGATAAACCTAGGGTAGTCAGTCTGGTTGAGACGATAAAGAAAACGGGCTACCGGGTAGCAGCAACAACCGGAACCGCTCATTACCTTAGAAAGAACGGCGTGAAAGAGGTATATGTGTTTGGCAAACTGAGTGAAGGAAAAAGAGAGATAATAGATGAGACAGCCAGAGGAGAAATAGGATTAATTGTGAATACAGTCTCCTATCCCAACATAGAAACCGTGACGGATGGGTTCACGATAAGAAGAACCGCAGCCGAATTCCTCGTGCCAGTTCTAACGAGGATAGAAACAGCTGAAGCCTTCTTCAAAGCTTTGGAAAGAGAAGGCTTAACTAGGCTTGCTCCGAGACCGCTCGAAGAATACTTGGCTCAGGCATCTGTCGACTTGATCTAAGGAAAGATATGGGGACATTTATGTTGATTCTAGGCGGTTAATACCGTAGACCACAGCCTCCATCATCGGCCCTACAGGGACCGTCAAAGCCAAATCCAGTTACGCTGTCGTTTATGGATAAAATAAAAAAATTTTGGGTTTCCGTTGACGAGTCTCCGACGCCTGGCTCTCGTTAAAGGGAAGTATATAAGTAGGGTCCGTGAAAGTTGCGCTAGTCAAGGAGATGGACGAGTCTATGGTAAAGAAATGTTCTGGGTGCGGTTGCGAAAATAGAGATGAGGCCAGTTTCTGTTCGAACTGCGGAGCCTTAATCCTTCCAGTGCCACTGATCAAGCCTGTTCCGGCTCCTCTTCGCCCGGTAACACGGCCAGGAATGTGCTTCTACCATCCGAACCTTCCAGCTGTCTACGTTTGTGGGAGGTGTGGACGACAGATATGCAGGGTCTGCTCGAGACCTCTGATAGGAATCGTACTTTGCCCGGAATGCTTGCCTAGAATCTTACCTCCGCCATTCACTGGAAGACCAGCTCCATTAACTTTAGCGTACTATATGCGCTCTCGTTCGGGAAGCCCGTTTTGCTAGTCCAAGAAACGAAGGGTTCGCTACCGGACTTGTTCCCGAGGTTCTGGGTCTGAATCGTAGTTCTTCAGTATCCAGTTCTTCGTCTTCTCGGTTACTTCTTATGCGTCCAGCTTCTTCTTTACGTATAGGGCTTAGCTACTGAGAAGATGTCTTTGGGGGTTAGAACCGATATTCCCGCATATTTCGCTATGAGGTCTATCCGAAGAATCTTGTCAGGGTTTTCCAGATCGACTTTCTCATCGATAAGTCCAGCGGCAGTTTCCTTGATAATCTCGCTTTTATGATATCTCGTATATCGCCTCTTTTCAACAGTGATTCTCCACGTCTCGCCTTTGCCTATTCGACTTTTTATTTCAGAAACGCGAGCCTTGATAGAGTTGATATCTGAAGAGGTCCAACTATCTACTGGGACCCACTTAAGCGTGTATTGGAAACGCGCCGGGTTAACTTCGAATAACTTCCGCAACTCCCCAATAACCTGTCGAGCATCTAGAGAGGTCTTGACGCCCAATATTCCTCTAGCAGCCGTTGACGTGACGACCGAATCTTCATCGCCGAGGGCGCTCAGAATTCTAATTATCTCATCCCTAGCCCTTTCGTGAGTTGCCCATGAAGTTGAAACGAGGATATTGAATTCATACACCGCTAGGTCAGGAGCGCTACGCGTGTTTAGATATTTTAAGATATTGTCCTCAAATTGGTTTGGTTTATTTGAAGGAGTAACTCGCCAGCTCTCGTGAGTGAATCTAACGAGACCACTAGAATTCGCCTGTCCACTAGATAAGAGAAACACTAATCTTGTAGATCGCTCTTGATATCTTGGGGAAATTCCATGAAAGGCTGTATCTTAATTAGAACTGAGAGCGGTAGGCACGGAGAGGTTGCTAGAGAGGTCAAGGCGATCAGCGGGGTCAAGGCTGCATTTCCCGCAATGGGCAGAACAGACGTGGTGGCGTTGTTGGAAGCTCCGGATCTGAAGTCTATCAGCAAATTGGTTCTGAGAATAGGAGGAATAGCTGGCGTGGCTGCTACAGAGACCCTTCTTGCATTGGAGTGGTGAGACCAGTGATTCATGGCGTGGTGCTTCTGAAGGCTCCGGCAGGGGTTCAGCAAAAGGTGCTGAGCGAATCCCGAAAGATCAAAGGGGTTATGGACGCTTTTTCAGTCTTCGGCAGGTATGACATGGTGGTAGTGATCGAAGCTGAAAACTTCGACGAGTTAAGAAGGACCGCAAAGCAAGTCAATGCGATCAAGGGAGTAAAGAGTACCGAAACACTTCCGGAAGCAGAATAACCCCTTCCCTTTTTCTTATAGACGCCTAACTGGACAATCGAGAGGTATTCATCGACCGTGAGGCTATATGAATGCCTCATCTACCGTTGAAGAAGAACTAATCCTTCTCCCGAAGTCGGTCATTTTTAGATCAAGATAAATGGCACTCTAAGGGAAGATAGGCAAGTTCTTAACATCAACTATCTTCGCGTAGAAGTATTTTGCGTCAGAAGTATTGTTAGTGAATTCGATCTTCTCACCTTGAGGCTTTGACGCTAGATACTTTATGAAAGGTGCCTCCGGCGGATCTTCGCGAACTACATAGAAGAAGACCGGCAATGCGTCAGCCTCATAGTAATGCTCAAACGGAATACACGTGCCGAGTATATGGTTCTTCCCTTTAGCAAAATGCCAGAGGGGGAAGACCGTCCCCTCTCTAAGGGAGAGAGGGAGTAGTATGCGAATTATTGAATTCATGTTCTCGACTTCAGTAAGCATCGGCTCAGAAGGTGCAGGATAATCTCCTTCCAGACTCTGTTTGAATGCTTTCGGGGTCTCTTTCACGTCGATAAAAGATGCATATTTGTATCTTGTATCGTCAGCGTCATCCGTAAAAGCCCATTCCTCACCTTTCGACGAGTCGCTCTTGTATGCTAGGAAAGGCTTCGGCGGTTTATCGCCGACGGTATAAGCCAAGATAGGCAAGTCACCGTTCCAGTACATGTATGCTGTGAAGAGAGCTAGAATATGTTTGTCTCCATCACGAAGATACCAAAGAAGCTGCGACCCCTCCGTTAACGCCAAAGCCAAGCGAGCGAAGTTCTTCAAGTCCAGCACTTCGACAGGCATAGGCGGCTTAATAGCTTCCAAAACGACTTGCTCCTGTAACGTCCATTCAAGGTTAAGCGACCGACAATTAATACCTTTCCCTCATTGGCGACGGGATCAGCGCACCCTTGTTAAGCGGTTGATTCATCCTCGAAGTGCTCAAGCGTCAAATTTGAATGACTCTTAGCCTAGATCGAAGTTTCCGGATTCTTCCACCTACTTGACTGTAAGATAAGACTCATGAATCTTACGAACGAGTAAATCTAGCCAAACTCGTTTGATACATAATGGCTCCAGAAGGAATAATTCTATGACTCGCAAACAATCTAGGTAATGATTAGTTCCTCAAGAATGTCGCCGGCGCGGTGAAGAACATGGAGATCAAGATCGGCTGCTGTGGTTTCCCTATTGGAAGAAAAAAATATTTTCAATCATTCAACCTTGTTGAAATACAGGAGACCTTCTACAGGCTTCCGAAACTTACCACATCGATGAAGTGGAAAGCGGAATCTCCTTCAGATTTCGAGTTTTCACTAAAGTGTTGGCAAGCAGTTACGCATCCACCAACCAGTCCAACTTGGCGTAGAGCAGGCATTAGCATCGAGGCGGCAAAGTTTGATAGCTACGGGCTATTGAAACCCACGAAGGAAAATCTAGAGGCTTGGGATAGAACCAGAGACATCTGCAAAACCCTGAACAGTAGAATATGTGTTGTCCAATGCCCGCCGCAATTCAGCTACACCGCGGAAAACCTCAACAACATTAGAAGATTCTTCAACGCAATCGCTCGAGACGGATTGAGGATCGCATGGGAGCCTAGAGGAGACTGGAAGGAACATAAGGAAGCGATCGCTAGTCTCTGCCACGAACTAGACCTTATACATATAGTAGATCTCTTGAGACGCGACCCTGCAATAGTCACGGAGACCATCTACACAAGACTTCACGGCTTAAGTACAAGGGAATACGACTATAACTATAAGTATACTTACAATGACCTCAAAGTTTTGGCAGAGAAGATAGCCGCGCTCGAAAAAAGAAAAGTTAAGGAACTATACATACTCTTCAATAACGTTCATATGTTAGAAGACGCGACGCAGTTGAGACAGATGCTAGGGAAAAGATAGGCTTGGATTCTGGAACTCTCAAACGCTAATACGGCTTCTCAGAAAGTCATCGACAACACTTCGTCGAGGTATAGGGTTAACGGCTCCTTTTCCAGTTGTTGTCAACGCGCCCACAGCGTTCGCGAACTTAGCGCATCTGCGCAGATCTCGCCCCTCTAGAATTTCAGATAGAAAAGCGGCGTCGAACGCATCTCCAGCACCTGTAGCATCCACGACATTCACTTCGAAGCTCGGCGTCTCGAAAATCTCCTCTTTCGTAGCAACCAGACAACCGCTGGCCCCTAGCTTGACAACGACAGTGCTGGGACCGAGCTCCAAAAATCTCTCTGCAGCATCCTTCGCGGAACCTGATGAAAACAGCATGGATGCGTCCTCGATACTCGGAAATACTATATCAGCAAGACCTATCGCTCGAATAATAACGTCTCTAGCCGTTTCAAGCGGCCAAAGCTTCAGCCTGACGTTAGGGTCGTATGACACCAAAACTCTGTTCTTCTTAGCAATTTCTATCGCGTGAAAAACTGCTTCCCGAGAAGAATCACTTATGGCTTGGGTTATGCCGCTCGAATGGAATACTCTAGAACTCTTGATATACTCGTGATCTAATTCATCTGCGGAAATGTGGCTAGCAGACGAACCTCTCCTGTAGTACGTGAACTCATGCCCGTTAGCGTAGGCTATGAAGTATGTGCCTGTAAAACCTCCTTTCTCAACGATCACATTCGAGGTGTCCACGCCTTCCCTTCTCCACAACTCAAGAAAACACTGCCCAAACGCGTCGTCACCAATCTTCGTGATGTACCCAACTCTTCTTCCCAATCTAGCTGCTGCTACAGCCATATTCGAGGTATCTCCGCCCCAGCCTCGATGGAACAGAGTCACATCTTTCAAGTGTCCTGGAGAAGCTGCACTGAACTCCACCATCGGCTCACCGAGGGAGACTATGTCCAAATCGAGGCTACCTCTCTTCGAGACAGGTAATTTTATTATAGAATAGGCGTACGAGCTAGCGTATAAATAGATGCGGGGTCGAGGCATGATGAAGAAGATTCTTGACAATGAACTCCTAAAATCTATCGTGTCGATACCGACTGCTTCGCTTTCCGACGCTCTCGATCGACTCGGGATCAGAGGGTTTATGTCCTATGAAATCAAGCCGCTGGGCAGATTCTGTAGGATCGCAGGTCCAGCTGTCACAATCAAGGATATTCCAACTACAGAGAAAGGGATGCCGCTATTGGCTATGCAAGCGATTGATTCGGCGCCAAAAGGAAGCATCATCGTAAGAACTGTCGAAGGAACTGATGCCAGAGACATTGCTTTATGGGGAGGCTTGATGAGCCAAGCTGCTAAGGTCAAAGGAATTCAAGCCGCAGTGCTGGACGGTGGAGCAAGAGATATCATTGAAGCTGAAGAGATGAAGTTCCCCATTTACGCTAGAAGTGTAGTTCCATCAACTTCAGTCGGGCGAACGAAAGTCTCAGCAATAAATGTTCCGATACAATGCGGAGGCGTCGCCGTCGCTCCAGGCGACATCGTTGTTGGAGATACCGACGGAGTGGTCGTCATCCGAAAGCAGAAGTTGGGTGAAGCGTTGAAACTGGCACAAGAAATCGATGACGTCGAGAAGACTGAAGTATCTGAACTGAGAAGAGGAAGCGCTATGAGCGAAGTCATCAAGAAGTACACCCGCGTCTAGCTAAGCCTCGAAACATGTATCTATTCTTCTTAAAGCAACCATGCGGCTTAACTACGAGACCGCTCAGTCAAAGGCTCGAACTTTGAATAGAATCCGCGAGGATTTCTTTCTCTTGGTGACCAGTGACCAGTCCCGTGAAAACCCTGTCGTTTCAGTTTAGTTGGTATGAACGACCGAGAGAGATTACAAAGCATAACATTGAAGATCCCTGAGGCGCCGGATGGCTGACTAACATTTATCCCATGAAAATGAATCGAGATCCCTAAGCTATTACGTGGAGAAAAAGCGGCAGAATCCTTGAAGGAAAGAATAGACTTGAATCTCGATTCTTTAGCCAACTCTTGAAGCATTCGGAGCTAGAGTTGTATCACCGGATTCTGAAGAGTACCCATTTTCTCTATGGTTATCTCTACGAGATCGCCATGTCGTAGCGAGAAATCGTCCGGGGGAACGACTCCTGTCCCTGTCAGACATAACGTTCCCATTGGGACAGGGTTGTCTCGACAAAGATATGAGCGCAACTCGTCTACACTACGTTTCATTCTTGACGTATTTGTCTTTCCATCGAAGATTAACTCATTTTTTCTAAAGATCTTGCATTCAATGTCAAGGTCTCTCGGATTCCCTATTTCAGCTGGGGTTGTTATAGCTGGCCCAACCGCGCAACATCCCTTGTATATCTTTGCTTGAGTGAGATAGAGCGGGTTTTCGCCTTCTATATCCCTTGCTGAAACATCGTTGCCGATGGTGTATCCTACTATCTCGTTACACATGCCTACGATAAACGTCAACTCTGGCTCCGGAACGGTCCACTTGGAATCGCTTCTTATACATATGGGTTCGTTTGGACCTACGCATCTGCTGGCCGTCGCCTTGAAGAACACCTCAGGCCTTATCGCTTCATATGCCCTGTCATAAATCCCTTTTATTGTTGTTTCCGTTTCTCTCGCCTGCTTGCTCCTGATGTAGGCTACGCCGCAACCCCAGACCTCAGGCGGTTGATAAGGCATGCGAAGACAAGCTCGTTCACTTGTAGGAAAGCTGGCTAGAGGATCGTATCGATATGTCTTCAACATACTCTTCTGAATCAACGATGAAATGAAACTTTCTACGGACACGTTGCGTGCGTAAGATTCCCTTAAGATCTCAAGGAACGACGAGAGTTTTCGATCCACTCCTGTAAGGTCATAAATATTTTCCTCCTCTACCACACCCGCCCGAATCCCTTCATTCAATGTCTCGAATTGAGCTATTCTCGTACGTTTCCTCTCCACTCGGACGCCTCGAAAGTAGATCCTAGAAACGAAGAAGTATTAAATCGCTTTGAAAGCATTAGACCTGAACGTAGAGTGCAATTCTTAACTAGTGTGACGTGGTCTTTGCGGCTTTACTTTGTTGTCAATCCATAGGTGGATGGGTTTTCTGGATCTCTGGTACACAATCGTGTGGTCATGCCCCGCGGACTTCACCTCGAATGGTGAAAAGCTTAAGAAACGAAGATTCTAGATTTGCATGACTATCTCAAAACGGGAGTACGCTAAAGATGGAAAGCTCGGGTGTCGTTCATGCAGTTGCTTGAGTATGAAGTAAAGAGGATCTTTTCGCAACAAGGGATTACTATTCCGAGGAGCGAATTGATCCGGAGTTCAGAAGAACTTCGAGAGCTGTCTAGCAAATTCTCATTTCCAGTGGTGCTTAAAGCGCAGGTTCCTGTTGGCGGCCGAAAGAAAGCTGGAGGGATTACGATCGCACAGAATCAGAATGATGTTGAAGCCGGCGTCAAAAGCCTACTTGGAATGATGATTCGAGGTTGCATAGCTCGAAAGATCCTGCTGGAAGAGTATTTGAACATAGAGAGAGAAGCGTACCTCGGCGTGTCGATAGACACATCCAAAGGAACGCCTTTAATCTTGACAAGCAGCGAGGGAGGCGTCGATATTGAAGAGATCGCCAGAATCCATCCTGAGAAAGTCGTGGCGAAAACAGTCGATATCGCTTCAGGTCTAAGCGAGGATATTGCAGCGGAGTTGGCGAGGCGAGTTGAGCTGGAAGATATCCCTCTCAAGAAGGTTGTCGATACTGTGAAAAGACTTTATGAGATATTTTTGAAGTACGATGCACTACTTGTGGAAGCGAATCCGCTCGTCATGACGACTAACAGGAGATTGTGTGCAGTTGGTGTCGCTATGACGATTGATGACGATGCATTGCATAGGTATCCAGATATCGCTTGTAGCGACGAGGTACGAATTGAAGACGAGATCGAAAGGGATGCTCGGAAGGAGGATATCGCCTATGTTAGGCTCGATGGAGAAGTTGGGATTGTTGCCAGTGGCGCTGGTCTTGCTCTTGCCACAGTTGACTTAGTAAAGGAGTATGGTGGTGATCCTGCGAACTTTCTTGATACTGGAGGGCAGATCACTCAGCAACGTATCAGAGCTTGCATGGAGATAGTTCTGACAAACAAGAGAGTTCGCGGCCTTGTGATTAACATGTATGGCGGCATAAATCCAATGGTTGAAGCAGCTAGAGGCGTAGCTTCATTTGTGAGGGAGAAACAGTTGAGAATGCCTGTTGTCGTAAAGGTACGCGGCAACCAGGAAGAGGAAGCATGGAGAATCTTGGAGGAAGCCGGAGTAACAGTAGTCAAATCCATCAGAACTGAGATCGCTATTCAGACACTAATGGAGCTGATGAGGAAGTAACTCAATATGACGATTCTGGCTGACGAGAATAGTGGAGTTGTTGTGCAAGGGATAACTGGGACTATTGGTTCTGTTCAGACCAAGTTAATGCTGGAATACGGCACAAGAATCGTGGCAGGGGTCACGCCGGGAAAGGGCGGTCAATCCATCTATGAGATTCCCGTGTACGATACAGTCAAGGAGGCTCTTCTAGAGCATGAAGCTGAGGCGTCCATCCTGTTCGTGCCAGCTAGCAGGGTCCTCGACGCCGCGGGAGAGGCGATTGACGCAGGAATAGGGATGCTGGTTATAGTCTCGGAGCATGTTCCAGTTCATGACACCTTGAGAGTGAAAGCATTAGCTCAAAAACAAAGGGTTACCGTTTTGGGCCCCAACACACCTGGCATAATCAGCCCGGGAAAAACAAAGATAGGAATCATGCCTGGCAACCTGTACCGTCCTGGTAATGTCGGAATCGTCTCTAGAAGTGCGACACTCGCGTACGAGATCGCTGGAAACCTAACTGAAGCTGGGATAGGCCAAAGCACATGTGCTGGGATAGGGGGCGACCCAGTGACAGGAGTCACTTTTGTCGACCTCTTGAAACTTTTCGAGAAGGATGATGAAACTTCAATAGTCGTTTTGATTGGGGAAGTGGGCCGAACAGTGGAAGAAGAAGCTGCTGACTATATTGAGAATGAGTTCTTGAAGCCAGTGGTAGCATACGTGGTTGGCCGGACAGCTCCGCCAGAGAAGAAGATGGGACATGCAGGAGCAATAATCGAGAGAGGAAGAGGAACAGCTGAAAGCAAGATCGAAGCATTCAGGCATGCGGGAGTAAGTGTTATCAGTCGTCCTTCACAGGTCATCTCATGTGTAAGAGAGGCGTTCAGAGAGCGTCGGTAGTTGGCCTCAAGGATGTGAAGTTACTAGACGCTTCAGCAACTCGCGCGAGATATTTCCTCCGCTTATGATTAAACCTACCCCTTCCTTAACTCTCGGCTTATACTTGAAAAGGAGAGCGGCAAGAGAGGCAGCGGCAGAAGGCTCCGCGATAATGTGAAGCTTCCTCGCTAAGAAGAGTATAGCTTGACACATCTGCGAATCTGTTACTAAGAACATCTCGTCAACATATCTCTCAATCATCTGGAACGTCAAATCGCCAGGTTGCCTTGAGGCCAAGCCGTCAGCGATAGTTTCAACCGACTTCATTTTCACTATTCTCCGTTTTCTCCAAGATTCATAGACAGCGGGCGCTCCTGCACTTTGAATGCCTACAATTTTTATGTCCTGTTTCATCGCTTTGGCAGCTGCAGCGATTCCGGAGATTAGTCCTCCTCCACCAACTGGAACTATTAGTGTGTCAATTTCAGGAATATCTTGAAGAACCTCCAGCCCTATCGTCCCCTGTCCAGCAATGATAGCAGGATCATCAAAAGCGTGAATGAACACTGCGCCAGTTTTGCTTTGAGTTTCAATGGCCTTGCCGTAGGCTTCCTCATAATCCTTTCCCACGCGAATTACACTAGCTCCAAGAGCCTTAATAGCGGCAAGCTTTTCGAGATTAGGGTTTTCGGGAACATACACCGTTGCTTTTAGGTCGAAGACTTTGGCTCCGTAAGAGACTGCAAGTCCATGATTGCCTGAGGATGCTGTTATGACTCCTCTCTTCCTTTCGGAGGTTGTGAGTCTGCTGATCTTGTTGAGTGCTCCTCTTATCTTGAATGCACCTGTCAATTGGAGATTCTCAAGCTTCAAGAAGATCTGGGCGTTCGTCCGTTTCGAGAGGATAGGCGAGAACACCGTTGGTGTTCTGACTATGAGATCTTTAAGAACCTTTGCTGCCGCATGAATGTTCTCGATATCTATCATCGTGTTGTCTCCTTTGCTCCAGCTGACGAGTCTGTCACCTGAATAGGTCTAGTTCAGCGGGTCTGATGAGTTCCACGCCTTTGCCTTCTTCTTTTCTATAGGGATAGCCCTTTACTATTGCAACCGGTACTCCGTCAGACTTATTCATCACGAGCTCTGCAGCAGACGCGATTTCATCTGCAACGGCCATAATTGTTACAGTAAGTACGTAGTTGAACATGTCTCTCCGACCTCTGTAATCTATTATCGGCTTCATCCCGGAAACCCCTATCGCAACGTTCACATGCCCTATCCTCCAAGGTCTTCCAAAAGTGTCTGAAATTATGAGAGCAACATCAACGCCAGACAAGCGCATGATTGTAGCTCGTATTCTTCTCGCCGACTCGTCAGGGTCAACTGGAAGAATAGAGACACATTCGGCGCCTTCTATGTTCGACTTGTCTACCCCACCGTTTGCACATACAAATCCATGGCGGGTTTCAACGATCAAGTGCTGATCCTGCATTTTGACTATACGTTTTGACTCCCTTAAGATGACTTCGACATGCCGCCGATCTCTGCCTGTCTGTTTGGCTATATGCAGCGCAAACGACGATGGAACAATTTGGTTCAAGTCTAGAATTCTTCCCTCCGATTTGGAGACGATCTTCTGAGTGACAACCACTATGTCGCCTTCTTCAAGTTTCGTGCCTTGTCTCTGCGCTGTATCCAAAATTATCGCGCCTATGTCGTCGCCCTTCTTGATCAACGGTATGCCCTCGAGACCTATGATCTGTATCAAGTTTGGACACCTCTTTTCGAAATGAAGCCCCAATTTCAATTACAGAAGCAATAGAAAAAGACTTGCTAAGAGGCTGTTTGCTTGTAGAGCTCTTTCTGTTTTGGGTTGTTTGTCAGTACAGTGTGCATGTTGCTTTCTATGTTGACATCATTGGGTCTTTCGTATCTTCGTCGAGAATGCCTCGACATGAGCCGTTGAATCGCTTTCGCGAAATCTTCCGGTGAGAGCTAGTGTCCTATCGCTGCGTCTTCTTCAGTGATAGTACATGGTATTAGACAGTATATCAGACCTGTCGTATTGTCTAGGAATCCGACAACTGCCTTTTAATTAACGGCTTTGGGATAGTCCATCGCGACAAGACGTTCTCCGAGCTGAAGAAGCGTTCGCTTTCACCTGCAGAAGGAAGATTATGACAATTATGAAAGCTGCATACGGGTTGCTACGATGCTTTCTCTTCGCCAGCAGCAAGAATCCTAACGTAGTCAGCTGTGTCGGTGGAGATATCAGCCACCTGCTCCATAGCGTCCACCAAGTCTTTCAGGATGAGTAGAGTTGCTGGATCTAACTTAGTTGAGTATTTGAGGAATAGTGAGCGAGCTTTTAAGTACTCTTCATCTATGCGATGTTCCGCTAGGTCAACTTTTCTCGAGAAATCTCTAGCTATCTCCGGATTGTCGCCAAGCCTCTCGATGCTTCCACGTAGGTTTACGGAGCAGTCCACGAGACCACGGGCAATGTTGACGCACGTTTCCCTGATTTCGCTCGGGATATTTGAATCCTTCAAGATTTTCACGTCTCTGGCGGAATCCTTGACGCAATCAGCCATAACATCAAGTCTCTTGACCAGATGCATGATGTCTTCCCTTGGCCCTGGCTCCATTTCTCCTCTCGCTAACTCTTCGAAGACGGCCCTCCGAAGGTTATCGATCTCCTCCTCCACTAGGAAAAGTCTCTCGATACTCTTTTCAGCCTCATCTTTTCTCCCTTCAGCTGAAGCTGCAACAGCCTTCTCGAGCTCGCTCACTATGTCTATGGCCTTGCCTATCTGAGCGCTCGCAAGACTCAATACCTTATTCTTGCGTCGCCTCACAAGCCACCCGAGCAGTGCTTCACTCAAGACTATTTCACCAAACTGGTCGATAGCCAGTTTCGGAACAGATATCCATTACCTAAGATGAATTAGCATACTTAAACTCGCCGAAGTAATACATTTTTTCGAGAATACGCGAAGACAGTATGACTTTATTTGAGCTAGCTGTCGCAAACTCGTTCTAGTGGGCGAGACGCTTTAAGGCGACAAGCTGTTTATTATCGACTAGTAACTAGGCTAAATGCATTTGCGCGATTCGGTGTCTGACTTGAGCAAGTTGGATATCTTGGTAAGAGGTCGAGCTGGCGAGAGCCGTCTTCTTCTCGGAAACGAGGCTGTGGCTAGGGGAGCTCTAGAAGGCGGTGTTTCAGTGGCAACTACATACCCCGGCACTCCTTCTTCTGAAATAGCGGACACTATCGCTTTGATTGCACGCGAGGCGGGCATATACATGGAGTACTCAACTAACGAGATGGTCGCTCTTGAGGTTGCGGCTGGTGCGTCGATATCCGGGGCTAGAGCGATATGCTCAATGAAGATGGTCGGGCTGAACGTTGCTTCGGATGCGTTGATGACTTTGGCATATACCGGCGTTCGGGGAGGGTTAGTCGTTATTTCTGCTGACGATCCTGATTGCTTCAGCTCTCAAAACGAGCAGGACAATAGGTACTACTCGTTGCTAGCTAATGTTCCTTGTCTTGAGCCTTCTGACCCGCAAGAAGCAAAAGACATGCTCCTTTCCGCCTTGAGATTGTCGGAGGAATTTGAGTTACCCGTAATGCTTCGCTTGGTAACGAGAGTCAGCCACGCACGGAAACCTGTCGTCTTTGGACCCATCGAGGCTAGAAGCCGGGACATGAAATTCTCGAGGGATGTGAAGAGGTTCGTTATGGTTCCTTCGAACGCCCGATCTAGACATCTCGTTCTTCTAGAGAAGATGGATCGGGTCAAGAAGGTTGCAGAGGAGTCTTCGCTCAATGCTCTTCTGGGCGAAGGAGCCCTAGGCGTTGTGACATCAGGTGTCTCATTCAACTATTGTATGGAAGCGCTGAATCTTCTCGATTTGAGAGCTTCTATCCTTAAACTCGGCTTTGTCAATCCTCTTCCAACCCGGCTGATTACATCTTTCGTAGAGGAGCACGATCCCGTCATCGTTGTGGAGGAGCTTGAACCTTTCCTTGAGGTACACATCAGGTCGATAGCGCAAGGAGCCGATGTTCATAGCAGAATTCTTGGGAAGTTGAGCGACCCGTCTTATCTACCTAGAAATGGCGAGCTCTCGATGAGGCTCGTTCTCTCCGCCATATGCAAGGTCCTCGGCAGACCAACCCCAGTAGACTTTCAGGATATCGAGGATCGTTCCCGAATGGCTGAAGCATTGTCTCCTCCTCGACCTCCGTTGCTATGTCCCGGTTGTCCTCACATGGCATCTTTTCATGCAATCAAAGTAGCAACAGGAGGAAAAGCGGTCTGCGCTACGGATATCGGATGCTACGCTTTGGGCGCTCAACCCCCTCTCTCGGTAGGTGATGTGATGCTGTGCATGGGCGCTAGCGCCGGCGTCTCCTCGGGCATAAGCAAGGTCGTCGATGAGCCTGTTGTCGGGGTTGTAGGGGACTCGACGTTCTTTCACGCTTCAATCCCCGGATTGATCAACGCAGTCTACAATAAACACAAGTTCGTCTACGTCGTCCTTGATAATTTTACGACCGCTATGACGAATTTCCAGCCTCATCCCGGCACCGGTGTTACGGGGCTTGGGGAGCCGTCTAAGCAAATTCTGATTGAAGATGTTGCGAAAGGTTGTGGAGTGGATTTCGTTGAGGTCACTGATCCTTACGATCTGAAGTACACGATATCGACGATCAAGGAGGCTGTTGAGTACAAGGCTCCTGCCGTCGTTATCTCTAGACATAAGTGTGCTATCTTGGAGTCTCAAGAGAGAACGGCGAAGGGCGAAGAGACTGTGCCGTTTGAAATTGATGAAGAAAAGTGCACAGAATGCATGGCTTGTATCAAGCTGCTGGGTTGTCCCGCTCTCGTGGTAAGCCAAGGAAATGTGTCGATCGATTCAATTCTATGCGTGGGATGCGGTGTATGCGCTCAAGTCTGTCCCTATGTCGCTATTCGAAAGGGTTAAGGTGCCGAGGTTTGAGTACTACGAATCTGATCGTTGCTGGCGTTGGAGGTCAAGGAGTCATTCTCGCTACTGAGATTCTTGGAAACGCGGCTATCAAGGAGAACTTTGACGTTGTCGTCAGCGAGATTCACGGTATGGCTCAGAGAGGAGGGGCTGTGGTTTCTCACGTCAGGATCGGGCGCAAAGTCTACTCGCCAACGATTGTAGAAGGCTTAGCAGATGCTATCTTAGGATTTGAGCCTGTTGAAGTTTTGCGATCTCTCCGTTATGCGAGTGATCGAACGAAGATTGTTACGAGCAAGAGATGTGTGATCCCGCCATATGTCTCTATGGGCGTAGCTGAGTATCCTTCTCTCGAGCAGATAGTTGGCATGTATCGTAGGTTCACTCAACACATCACTTTGATCGACGCTTTCAGGTTGGCTGAGGAGGCTGGTAGCGCTAGGACCCAGAATATCGTTCTGGTCGGTGCCCTAGCGGCGACTAGGGTGCTCCCCTTTAAGAATGACGCTTTGAAAGCATGCATTCAAGAGAGGGTTCCAAGGAAGTACTTGGAGGCCAACTTGAAGGCGTTCGATCTCGGTTACGCTGAAGCTTCGTGTTGAAAAGAGTCGGCTGAGTATTCTAGGAGACTAACATTCAGCCGAATTCTTCCAGGACTCTTGAGTTCTTGTCACATCGTTAGTCTTCAGAACCAGATACGTCTCACCCGTGGCGAATTCGTATGCATATTGCACATTTGTACTCTCGTTCCCCAGTTTCTCAGCTACCGATGCGATGTCTGCAAGCATGTTTGCGCAGGGTAGACCGAACATAAGAACTATTTTGGTACTAGGACAGACAGCTGTTTCACCGTTGAGGCAATCAGAGCCGGAGGATCAATGGTCCAACTGCCAATGTTAGGCTTCCCGCAACTGTTATACGCTGAACGATGAGTGTATAGATTGAATGCAGTGTGGCAACAATGTCCGAACCAAAATATGAAGAGAGATGGAGCGTCTGGCTGCTTTTCCATTGTGCGAATCACAGCGCCCATGCATCGGACGCGGATGTTGGAGTCGCTATAGTCACCAACTCCCAAAATAGGCCTTACGTTATCGAAGCCGTGGGTGGCAAGGTTTGCAGTGTCTGCGGCGGCAACTTTGAGTTTACATTGCAGGAGACCGCGCTAACCCCATATCTTCAGTATGATGTCGACCGATTTCGCTTGTCAAGATACCATGTAATGAAGGATGAAGAGATTCTGCTTCAAGAATAACGAGGGTCTGCGAAAAGCGGTCGTCGAGATTCTTGCCGACCCTTATTCTTTCGCCATCGCCTCTTCGAGCTTCGACTTTAGTAGTTCTCCAACCAGTTTCGCATCAGCCCTTCCCCGCACTTCACCCATTATCATATTCATCAATTTGCCGAACGCCATGTGACGTTGTTGCTTTACCAGTGATATTTGCTCACGCACATATCTTTCTACCAGCGAAGTCAGCTCTTCGCTGGAAAGCATCTTCAATCCGAGCTTTTCAATGGCTTGTGAGATTGAGGCTTGCTGGTTCTTAGAAATCCATGTGAGAATGTCAGCGATCGCTTCCTTGGCTATCATTCCTGAATCTATAGCTAGGAACGCTTCTTCTATTTGGCTTTCAGAAATAGCCTCAACAATTATGCCCTGACGCCCGAGGCTCTTGATTACTTCAGTGAGCGTTGTTGCGACGAATGACGCCGGTATCTTTGTCTTGGAGAGGATGGTTTCGAACAATGGAAGATAATCTGAGTCCATTAACTGCTCAGCTAGCTTTCTGTTCAAGTTGTATGAATTCATCAGTTCCTTGACGAGTACATCAGGCATGGGGGGCAACCCGGCCTTAATTCGGGTTATCCTCTCCTGACTGATCGGCACCGGTGGAACATCTGTCTCTGGATACATCCTAGCCGCACCCGGCCTCGGCCGCATGTATCTCGTCGTTCCATCTGGGTTCGGCCCCCGTGTCTCTTCAGGCACGCCTTTCAGAGCCTCTCTAGCTCTCTCCACCACCGCCTTAAGCGCATCCTCGGCGTTCGCTGGATAGTCGGCAACGAGAACTACTGCGTCTTCATCCTTTGCCCCTAGCGTATGAAGTAAAGCTTCAACCTCCGTGAGCGTTATTCCGTAGCTTGGCAATTCATCCGTATGAAAGATCCCTCCGACTCTTCCCCAGAACATGGCTCTATGCGCCATTTCAGTTCCTAGCCTAAGATTCGGCTCGAGCTCTGTTGCGAGTAGCCCACGGAATCTTGGGAGGACTGCTGCGAGGGCTGTCCCGCCCTTCGAGAGTGAACCCTTGATTACTTCGCACGATGTTTCTTGGAAGACATTTGAGACATCGAGGAACTCTTCTTTGAGCTCATTTTCATGTAGGCCTCTAGACCTCAATTCATCTCGGATCTTCAGTAGTGTAAGTTGTCGCGATATCTCGTATTCAACTACTCTAGCCAAGATATCGAGTTTCTGAACTCCTTTGATCTCAATGAGAGCGCCTCTTTCCATCGAGATATTGAGGTCTTGCCTTATTGTTCCTAGACCTCGTTTGACCTTTTTCGTAGCTTTCAATATTCTTCCGATAGCATACGCGACCTTCTCCGTCTCTGACGGAGACCTTATGACCGGTGCCGTAGCAATTTCGACCAATGGTATACCGAGGCGATCTATTCGATAATTCACCGTCATCCCAGATTCTCCGGTTTTTCTCGCCGCGTCTTCTTCAAGGCTTACATGTTGTATCGGGATCTCTCGGTCCTCGACCTTCAGCAAGCCTCCGAGTGCTACTACACATGTCCTCTGAAAGCCCGTCGTATTGGATCCATCTATGACTATCTTTCTCATCACATGAATCTCGTCAACCGGCTTGGAATCTAGCATCATAGAGATGGCAAGCCCTACGTCCACAGCCTCGGAATTCAAGTCGTGAGGAGGTTCCTCATCCATCTCTACCAAGCATGATGTCTCAGCGTCTGTTTCATAGACAATTGCTCGGCCCTTCTGAAACTCGAACATAGCTGCCGGATCTACTTGACCCAGTTCACTTTGGGTTGGTCTCAACCTTCGGATATAAGTCAGAGTGGGCGGTTTGTCTGAAAGTCTGGTCGGACACTTGCAGAAGAGTTTGTTAGCAGTGTCCAGTTGGCAGTGAATCTCTAGACCTACCTTCAGTCCAACCTCTTCATTTATCTTGCTCAGTATGCTTCCCCTCGTCGAATCTTCTCATTGAAACTTCATGCGCAATATTCTTGACCATTACCTTCTTGACTTCAGTTGGGTCTTTGGTCTGCCCAAAAGCCCACATCATTTTGATCAAAGCGGTTTCTGACAACATATCTTCAAGAGGAATGACTCCGAATGAAAGTAGGTCTCTCCCAGTGTAGTAAACCGCCATATCGACCCTTCCCCAAAGGCATTGAGAGGTCATTCCTATGACCATACCGTTCTTGATAGCCCTCTCTATTGGCTCGTAGCAGTATCTGCTGACATGGCCGAGTCCCGTCCCCTCAAGGACAAGACCGAGATACCTCTTCTCATTGAACCAATCGATAATCTCCGGATTCATCCCGGGATAGAACTTGATTAAGCCCACTTTCTCTTCGAAACCCGGTCTTACCTGCGGACCATCCCCAGCTTTCCGTCTCGAATAGTCTTCGATCAGGATCTCGAATCGCTGGTTCGAGAAGTTGAAGCGAGCCAGAGGAGGAGAGTTTATCGACTTGAATGTGTCCCTTCGGCTTGTGTGGCATTTTCTAACTTTGGTCCCTCTATGTATTAGCATAAACTCGTCTGAACTCTCCTCATGCATAGCTAATACTACTTCAGCGAACGGTGCTTTCGCAGCTATGGTTGTGGCGCCCATCAGGTTTGTAGCTGCATCCGAGCTTGGTCTGTCCGAAGAGCGTTGAGATCCCACTAAGACGATCGGCACAGGCAAATCCTGCAGAGCGAAGCTTAATGCAGCCGCTGTATATGCCATGGTATCTGTTCCATGGCATACAACGACTCCTTCTGCGCCAGATTTGATGTGATTCGCAACAGTGAGCGCTATTTCCTTCCAATGTCTAGGCGTGAGGTTCTCGCTGAACTCGCTGAATAGGACATGCGCGTCAATTCTAGCGACTTCCGACAGCTCAGGGATGATGCTGTACAGGTCTTCAGCTGTGAGCGCTGGTTCGACTGCACCTGTTCTGTAATCCACCTTGCTCGCTATAGTTCCCCCGGTACTTATTATGGCGACCTTCGGGAGACCTTCCTTCTGTTCTGGTGGCGGTGGCCTTATGAATGAAGGCTTAGCTCCGTGACCTATTACTGTGACGGCGATTGCGGGTGAGACTCTCAATCCTATATTGTAGCCTGTTTTGAGTTTGATCAAGATGTGTTTGTCGTCCCCATACTCAGCCCGAGGAATTAAAGTTCCTTCGTATGTCTCACCGTCTCTAACTACCTTGACTATGTCGCCTATTCTTGCGGAGGCCCTCTTGAGAACTTCGAAAGCTTCGCCACGATACCCAGTAAGCTCATCACTCATACTCTTATCCTCTGTTGAATTGTGAGGATTCCTCAAGTAAGATATTCAGGCTTCGTTTTAAGACATTATCCTAGAAGAGATCTCTCAGCGTCAGAAGCTTGTAGCTATTTGATCATCTTCGACATGTAGGGTCCGTCGCGGCTGTAGCCCAGCCTCATGTAGTATTGCTTCGTTCCTAACGCACTCGTGACAAGTATCTTCTTTCTACCGTATTTTTCGCCAGATATCCTCTCTGCTTCGGCCACAAGAATCCCGCCGTAGCCTTTGTGCTGCCACGCCTCCGCGAGGCGTGTTCCAACCGGAACTACTGGCCCATAAATGTGGAGTTCTCTAATTATCGATGCACTTTTCTCCTTGATTTCTGGCCTATGAGCTTTCTCGGAAGGAATCCTCAGTCTAAGGTATCCAATTAAAATGTCGTTGACCGGGTCTTCTACTGAAATGAATATTTCCGTACCTTCTGAAGCTTTGTAATCTAATACTTGGACTTGGATGTTCTCCCTTTCTGGGAGAATTCTCTCTTTGATCATTCTGTGTCCGACCTCTCTACACCGAACGCATCTGCATCTCCGCTTTCCAAGTCTTTGTTCGACAAGTTGACGCAGGTTGCTCTTGCGCACTCCAGCATCGATCAACGTTGACGGTATGTCCCTCTGGACTCTCATAACCCGTACCCAAGAGGGAACTGTCTCCTTAACTCTGGCTATCAGTTCAACAGCTTCTTCCGTCGTAAAAGGGCTATACCTCCCTTCGCGCCACCACTCGTAGGTCTTCGTTCCCTTCAAAACGAGGCATGGGTAGATCTTGATCATATCAGGCTTGAAGTCTGCGTCATTGAATATTCGATTAAATGATTCAAGATCTCTCTGAGAATCTGATCCCGGCAAACCCGGCATCATGTGATAGACGATCTTCAGTCCTGAATCCTTGAGAATCCTTGTGGCCTCGACTACATCCTGTACCGTGTGACCTCTTTCCACCAGATCGTAGATGTCATCGTACACATTTTGTACGCCTAATTCTACTCTTGTGACTCCCATAGTCAGCATCCGATCTGTCTCCGGCTCCTCAGCCCAGTCGGGTCGTGTCTCAACCGTTACCCCAACATTTCTAATTCTTGAAGTCTCAGCGATGGTCTTCGCGTGCTCTAGATCTCTAGACGGCTCCATCGTTAGGGCATCAAGACAGCCTTTGATGAACGACTCTTGGTATTCCACCGGTGTTGCTGGAAATGTGCCGCCCATAACTATTATCTCAACTTTGTCGACTTCATGTCCTATAGCTGTCAGCTGTTCAATTCGACTTCGAACTTGAATGTACGGGTCAAATCCGGCCTGTATCCCTCTCATCGTCGCAGGTTCTCGGCCGGTATAACTTTGAGGAACGCCGGATGAAGGGCCTCCTGGGCAGTAGGCGCATCTTCCATGAGGGCAAGGCCAAGGTTTCGTCATGACAGCTATGACGGTTACTCCACTTATGCCTCTAACAGCCTTTCTCTTCAGAAGATTGATGAGTCTGACTCTTTCATGAGGTCTTAAGCATCTCAAGATCTCTGAGTTGCTCGGCAATCTCACCAGATTGTAAGCTCTACAGACTTCGATCTTCGTTAGGTTGAGATCCTCTCTCGTAGGGTTTGATATTTCGAGAAGCTTCTCCGCGATGACTCTGCAAGCTCCGTCGAGGCTTGATGTCAATGTTTCTTCGAGACTCATTTATGGGGCTGAGGGAGAAATTGTTTACTCTCAACCGATTTGTTAAAATTTCAGGGCTCTTTGAGAGATTCCCTAGTTGGAACATGTCTCTGAAACGGACTGGAGTTGCAGATCTGCGGCTTCATGGAGGATATGCGCCGAGATGGCTATTCTCTAGGATGGTGAAGCTCGCTAAGGAGATCTTCGTCATAATGGTTGATGAGTTTGGAACCGACGAGGTCCTGGCGAGACTTTCAAATCCTCTATTCTTCCAAGCATGCTCGAATGTTCTAGGATTTGACTGGGATAGCAGCGGTGCGACAACGGTCACTTGCGGAGTCTTGAAAGATGCTTTTGCTTCACTTGATCTAGGGATACGGGTTGCGGGAGGGAAAGGGAAGAAATCTAGGAATACTCTTGCTGAGGTCAAGAAGATCGGTGAAGGCTATGATTTTCCTACGGCGTTGGTCGAGAGATTGAAGTATTCGAGTAGGATGACCGCCAAAGTGGATGGTGTAGCGATACAAGCAGGGTACTCAATCTACCACCATGCAATTTTTGTCTCTGAAGATGGAAAATGGATGGTGATTCAACAAGGGATGAATCCTGAGTTCCGAACGGCTAGAAGGTATCATTGGCTCTCGCGCAATGTAAAGAGCTTCGTTGTCGAACCTCATGAAGGAATAGTCGGTCAGTTAGCTCACAAAGATGTTCTGGATATGACGGCTAAGAAGAGTGAAGAGGCGCGGAGGGTTTGTACAGATATAGCGAAAGAAGGCTCTGATCGGATTGAGAGGCTCTACTCGACCATAAGGAAAAGTGATCAGGAGTCTCTCTCAAAATGGATAGAGACCGACTTGGGCAGAGAATATGTGACCCATTACAAGGTCATCCCAACGAGGATGGATTGGAAAGCGCTTAAGGAAGCGTATGAGACTCAACCAAGAGACTACGAGGAGCTACTTGCCATCAGAGGAATAGGACCTGCAACTGTCAGAGGACTAGCACTAGTATCAGAACTAATATTCGGGAGACCACCTAGCTGGAGAGACCCGGTGAAATACTCGTTCGCGTACGGAGGTAAGGATGGAGTTCCTTTTCCAGTCGATAGAAGGGCTATGGATGAGAGTATCGAGATACTGGGAGCAGTGGTTGATCAGTCAAAACTGGGATCTAGAGACAAGCTCGAAGCGATTAGCAAACTTCGAAAGTTCGCCCCGGCTTAACCCTTTTCCAAAGATTCTGCTGCAAAAGTGTATCGATCGTCTGGAAAAACGGTCCGGTCACCGAAGTACATTCTCACCACCGACCCTTGATCTTTGAAGCTATGATTTCGGAGCAGTTTGAGAGCTTGATGGTTCCTCCTCGGCACAGTTATCTTAACAGGCTTCCCTATTGACGTGCTCAAGACAGCTCGAAGGAGACCAGCACCAATCGATATGTCCTCCCGGCTGCAGAGCCAAGGCCCAATCTCACATATAGTGTCGTAGTTCTTGCCGACGATGTATCCCAAGACTTCACCATTTCTCACGGTGACAAATGAAGAATCTCTGAAACGTTTAAGTAGCTCCCTCAAGAGCCTGTCTCGGCAGTGTCTGAAACACTTTCTATCGAATGCTAGGATCCTCTCGAAGTCCTTCCTGTCTATGTTCTTTGGACCCTCTGAAGCAAGAGCTCTTCCCATCCCGACGAATCTTAGGTAGCTTGCATCTCTCTTGAAACCGAGCCGCTGATAGAAGGGCAAGTTACCCTTATACGAGAATAACCCTATGGTTCTAGAGCCCTTTTTTCGTAGGTATAAAATCGCATGCTTGACCAGCCATGATCCTATACCCAACTTTCTGTACCGCTTTGAGACGACTACATTGCCTATCCAGCCTAATCTTCCATACAAGATTGTGGTCACGATTCCCACTCTACGTTTCTTCTCTGTGGCCACAAAGGAGCCTGCAGGTTGGACTCTCAGAATCCTTCTGAAATCGTCGCTGGAGTTGTCCCAATTCTCCATGTTGCTCAATCTGGCTGCAAACTCGAAGTCGCCGGGGCGCATACACCTAATCCTCAATTGTCGCATCTCCATTTGAGCCCGATTCGATGCCTTCAACCTTGTAGAATGAGGAAAGAGACAACAGAAAGCACTGCAGTCAAAGGCAATGCCATGATGAATGGAGCGTTGGGTGACAACTGATACAGGTATCCGCCGACGTACGGCGCGCACATCCATGCAATTCCTTCAACGGTCTGATAAACAGAATAGGACTTGCCTCTGGCTTCTTGAGGCGAAGCGAACCCAAGAGCAGAGTAGACTATAGGATCGATGATTCTGGAAATGCCGAAGAGAAACATCGCAAGAATAACTAGTGGAAACTGGCCGAAGGCTAGTAGAAACAGAATTGAGCATGAGAACAATAGCAGACTGAAGGAGAAAGCCCCTCTCTTATTCCACCGATCGCCTAGCTCCCCTATCCAAATTCCAAGCAGAGCCATTCCAAGCGCGGTTATCGAACCAAGGATCTGAATCCCGACAGCGGCTACGCGATATCGATCTTCAAGAAATAGAGGGACGTAAGGGGTTGTTAGAAATACTGCAAAGCTCGCGAAGAATAGCGCTAGCGTCCATAATGCCGCTTTTCTATTCTTCAGTATTCTGAGATAACTGATATTCTTGTTCTGATTATTGGTTCTTGGGTTTTGTTTCGTCATGAATACCAAGGTCAGAGTGGAAAATACGTAGAGTACGAAAGAGACTCGAAAGATCCACCGCGCGTCAGAAACCGCTAGCAGGTATGCTCCAATCGTCGGCGAGAGCACCATTCCGAAAGCCAGCCCAGACTGAGTCACTCCGAAAGCCGACGTCGCTTTACTCTCTTGAGCTGAACTTGAAATGTATGCATAGAGCGCTGGGACCCCGATAAACGATAGATAGTATAACGCAACTCCTGGGATGAGTTGACGCCAATCAGTAGCTATCGAATATATTAGTACAGAAGGAACGGAGATTGCCACTGATATTACGATGAGCTTCTTTCTATCGTACTTGTCAGCCAAGATTCCGCCTGGAATGTAGGTTAGCATAGCTATTAGAAAAGATATTGAGAAGACAGTTCCAACATCCGTCGCGGTTCCACCGAGTTCACGAATGTAGATCGGCCAAACGTAGTTGTAAAGCCCGAAGCCGAATGTCCAGATGAAATTTGATATAAAGAGAAGCTTCAGATCTCTGTTCAGACTCCTTATCGGCCCAATGACAGAGAGGTACTGTCGCAAGCTCATCGTCCATCAATGCCGAGCAGCAGCTTCAAGCAAGATATAGAATCCTACGAATATAGGTATCGGCGTACAGGAAATAGAATAATGGACGATGAGACTTTTGAAAAAAATGGTTGCTTCAAGCTAGCGTTGGTTTAACGTCTCGAGGTCTTTAGCCAGTTCTGACCCGGGTTTCTCCCTAGGACCAATCGCTTCTCAGCGTTGCGTCTGAACTTTAGTCTCGGGATGGGTGATCGCCTAGCTAACGCTTGAACTTTAGGAGTTTGACTCTTAACCTTTCCAGCTTTCGTGAGTGAACCGTGCGTCGGCATTATAGACCACTGTGCTATAGGAAAACGATGAATGCATTTAAATGTTCCTCAATTTGACTTGCTTGCACATTTAAATGAGTGTAGGCTCTGAGGTTTCTTCATCATCAGCTTTGGCAAATTCAACTTTGGTGTGTCGGGTCAGGGTTCTGCTAGGAAATGGTATCCGACGTTTATGGCCGCGTTCAAATTGGTGATGTACCAGAGCTCGCAGTTGAAGAGACTTTGATCGATGCAATCTGCATTCTCAGGAACCCCCCTCCCCCTGTTTTAATGTAAATTGACGCATAGCTTCCAATTCCTAAAGGAATATTTTGAGGCTAAAAAAATGATTGAGAATTCATGATTCCTCCCAAGATGCTCGATAACACATCTCTTTAGAATCGCGTATCCACGTCTACGAGATCAAGGAATCGCGAGGTGGAGGCGATCTAGGTATTAAGAATTTACATAAAGCAGGGGGGTGGAGGAGGGCCCTGGAGGATTACTTCAAAACGCCAATATAATATATTAACTAGCACTAGGCTCTTTTCTCTTTCAATTCTACCATAGACCGATTGAAACACTGTCACTTACTCCGTTGTTACAGTTGTTGATTCACTTTCAATTCTACCATAGACCGATTGAAACCTCTAGACGCTGACGCTGACGGTGCAACGGTTAAGACCTTTCAATTCTACCATAGACCGATTGAAACAACAGGCTCAATCCCCTATGAACACAAAGGACTCAACTTTCAATTCTACCATAGACCGATTGAAACAGGGCTAGGCGGACCGTTAAGGTATGCCAAGCTGACCTTTCAATTCTACCATAGACCGATTGAAACGCATCTCATGGATGTTGAAGCCGTATCGGGATCCGTCTTTCAATTCTACCATAGACCGATTGAAACAGTATTCCGCGCCCAACTATTATGTTCGCCTTTACAACTTTCAATTCTACCATAGACCGATTGAAACGTAAACATCAGTTATGGATAGAGAACAACATTGAAGCTTTCAATTCTACCATAGACCGATTGAAACCCTCATTGCTGTGAATATATGCTTAGGATCAAAGATCTTTCAATTCTACCATAGACCGATTGAAACTTCCTTGGCTTCTTCCTTCTCAGGTGGCTTGATTGTCTTTCAATTCTACCATAGACCGATTGAAACACGCAATTTAATTTTAGATAGATTCGCTTTTTGTTTCTTTCAATTCTACCATAGACCGATTGAAACCGATGGTTTCTGTCGAACTGCCGACTTTTAGTTTGACTTTCAATTCTACCATAGACCGATTGAAACAAATATTTTGACGGGTGATTGGGTCACATCAACTGAACTTTCAATTCTACCATAGACCGATTGAAACCGATTAAATTCCGCGTCTGTTAGCTCAACACCCGTTCTTTCAATTCTACCATAGACCGATTGAAACATAGCTGTCCCCATGATCAAGCAAGAGTGGGATCATCTTTCAATTCTACCATAGACCGATTGAAACCCCAACAGTCGCTTGTGGTTATGCTATAGCGTTTCTCCTTTCAATTCTACCATAGACCGATTGAAACGGACTTCAACGCTGGAGAGTACGATGTTGATCAGCTTCTTTCAATTCTACCATAGACCGATTGAAACTGTCCTCGCAGAATCAGCGAGTTGCGTCTGTAGATTCTTTCAATTCTACCATAGACCGATTGAAACCCACCTGTCTTCAGCGCACTCGACATAGCTATTCAACTTTCAATTCTACCATAGACCGATTGAAACTGCTAACCAAAACCATGTACCTGATGTGAAGTACACCTTTCAATTCTACCATAGACCGATTGAAACTTCTTTCTCTCAAGCATTCCGGCAACCGAGCGATTTCTTTCAATTCTACCATAGACCGATTGAAACGATTCAGTGTTGATCTTGACCATGAGAGTTGCTTTTCTTTCAATTCTACCATAGACCGATTGAAACTGCCTAGTAATTCCAAACTACGAGCAAGCCTATGGACTTTCAATTCTACCATAGACCGATTGAAACGACAGCGCTGACTGCTCCGTGTTCAGCAATAAAGTCTCTTTCAATTCTACCATAGACCGATTGAAACGGATGATCCTGCTTCGTTCACTGCTTGGTCAGCTAGCTTTCAATTCTACCATAGACCGATTGAAACCGCCTCGAACGGCTTGACGACGCAGCTCGCAAGATCACTTTCAATTCTACCATAGACCGATTGAAACGCCTTTCAAGTTTTCAGTCCATGCGTCCATATCAGACTTTCAATTCTACCATAGACCGATTGAAACAATCATCGCAATAGGATTCATACTCTCTACAATAATCTTTCAATTCTACCATAGACCGATTGAAACTCTCTCAACCATTCTACTTCATAACTTCGTATTTGACTTTCAATTCTACCATAGACCGATTGAAACCGGGGAATGCTCGACATAACCAACGAAGTTTTGGAGCTTTCAATTCTACCATAGACCGATTGAAACGTTCTCGCCAAGCGCCATGGTCCCGCTTGAAGTCAACTTTCAATTCTACCATAGACCGATTGAAACTGAAACAAAGCTTAGGAAGACAAGTCGATATCGACACTTTCAATTCTACCATAGACCGATTGAAACGGGATTAAGACGACTTTTGTCTCAGGACCTATTGCTCTTTCAATTCTACCATAGACCGATTGAAACCCCACTGTGGAAAACTCGAAAACTCGCTCTTATGCCTTTTTCGACTTGAATTGGCCTCCTTTCTATGGCAGGTTTTCCGTCGGGTTCCAGTTTTGCTTGAAGTATATAAATCTTGGACTACACGACTGTCGATGGCACTGATTTTTCTACTCCTAAGATCCTCTTGCCCAGCCATTTCGGATTTGATACGCTGTAGAATAGGATTGAGTCCTTCTCCTCGTCGATGACATCCTTCAGTCTCAGCATCAATTCTTCGAGAGTACCTGTTGTCAGCTCTCCTTCGAAGGCGGAGTTCTGAACCCAGTTCAGATACTGCCTCAGGATTACGCGAACTGTGTTTAATCGCTCGACTGCAACGTCATAAACGACGACTAGGTACAATTTGATCACGTCTGCCTGAAGCCTTTGTACCTTGCTTCCCCTAATAGATGTCTGACGAGCTTGTAGCATTCGAGGCGTATTAGCCGTTGGTAGGAGATGTTTCTGTTGAGAGCTCTATGTCTAATGGTAGTTCTCAGTTTGTCGTCGTACTCGTTTAGGAATATCCTTCTTCCATGATCGTTCAAGTAGCAGCCTTTCAGTTCTTCATGGAAATGTTCAGGTTTTATCAAACGGTTGTTGATCAGGTTGAAGATAACTCTATCAACTATCACGGGTTTGAAGACTTCGCTTATGTCTAGGGCTAGGGAGAACCTCCTTTCACCAGGCTCATGAAGAAAGCTTACAGTCGGGTTCAGTTGAGTGTGATATATCTCTGTCAACACAGTCGCATACAGTAGTGAATTTCCAAATGAGATGAGGCAGTTGACCATGTTGTCTGGCGGGTTTCTAACTCTGCCCTCGAACTCGAAGCCACTCCTTAGGATTGAAGTGAAGCTTGAGTAGTAGCGTTCTCGAGCACGACCCTCAGCGCCCATGAGCTCAGAAATCTGAGTGGCCTGCTCAGCAGCAGCCTTCTCGTTCTCGATGGCTTCGATGAACTGAGCTACCTCCTTTCCTCGCCTCTGATAGTAGCTGAGATTTGCTAGGATGTTGTCGCATGCTGTTTGAACGAGTTCCATAGCGATATCTATGCGCCTTTGTGGGGCGAGATAGTGTTCAACCTGCTTCACCAAGAGGAAGCCTGAGAGCAGCCTCTCACGAGGATAATAGGTGCCTGAATAGTAACCGTAGTAATTGAAGATGTGAAGCGGAATACCATGTTGAGCCAAGAATATAAGCAACTTACTGTTGAGATCGAGCTCCCCAAGCGCGTATATAGCTTGAACATCATTCACCGGAATAGCCTTCTTCTCACCGTCCTTACTCTCAACGTAAAGTGTATTCTCCTCTCTCCGAAGGCGGCCTCCTCTGACTATGTAGTAGTCTCTCACTCCGATCCCCAGCACAACTCATTGTAGCTGCATCTACGACAGTAAGGTATCTTCAGCGGCAAAGGAGGATCCGGTCGCTTCAATAAACTGTCAATATCACGAAGCAGAGACTCCATTCTTCCGACCTGCTCATCATCCAGCTGGACCTCCACAGTTCTCCTCAACAACGGGTAATGGAGAATGCCTTTGGCTTGAACCCCAGCGGATCTGTTCAAGTAGTAGATGTAGTAGAGCAGCTGAAAGAGATGCGCATCCTCCGCCCTACGGGAACGCTTAACCTCATGGATCTCGCAGTTAGAACCAACAAAGTCAATCTTGATCCTCCCAACCTGAACCTCCTTAAGCCTCCGAGCATAGCCACGCTCATGAAGAAGCTTCCCTAGAAGAACTAGGTCAGAGGTCTCCTCCATCTCCAACCCATGCGAGAAGAGCCAAAGCTTACGCTTACAAACGAAATAGTAATTCACTTGGGTGCCCGTAAAATTTAACGCTTCTTCTACGCTTTGAAGCCCCATCATCCAATACACCGCCACTGCGTATCTTGACATCAGTAAATGTAAGCTTCTCGTGGTTTCTGGGTCTTCGGCCAAATGGCAGGAGTGAAACCCGTCTCTTCGTCATAGAGTACCCCGATCTCATTGCGAGATATTCGGTAGAAACCCTTGCTTTGCACCAATCCCGATGTTTCCCGTGCAGACACATTGATAACATAATTGTAGAAGTCTTGTCGTATTTTCAGAAATTCTTCTTTTCTCTCAAAGCCACCCCTTTCTGACTCCCAAACTCTAACATATCTATCCCAAATTTGGGATGCTTTTTCATCTACCTCGACATACACGCTGAAGCTAGGTTGATCGTCGATGAGCTTGAATTCTTCTTGCAACTTTTTATAGTCTAGCTCGCCCATTGCTCTTAGTAGGTCTTGGCTTTTCCGATCAGTTGACCCGGTTTGGACCGCAAGGTAATATTCCTGGGCCAAGTGAAATGGGTCAAGTCCGTGCGATGCACGCAACACATCTCGAGACTTGTCAATCAGATAGTTACCATAGATGCGATTGCCATAGCGAGCTCGGGTACCACTGTCTACCACTGAATAAACATGCACCTCTGAACCTCTTGATTCCCGCAACCCATTCCTGTTGCATCGCCCAGCGACCTGTATGATGGAATCGACTGGTCCAATGTCTCTTATCACCATGTCGAAATCTAGGTCAACGCCCGCTTCAACTACCTGAGTTGAAACCAGAAGTAAGGGCTCTCTTCGTTCTAGACCTTCTGCAATTTTGACGATCCTCTCCTTGCGGTGGGCTGGCACAACATTTGCTGACAGGTAGTACCTCTTCATGCGCGTTTTCAACCCATCAAAGACCTTGAGAGCAGTGTGTATGGTATTCATCACGATGAGGATGCTCTTGTCTTGTGATGCTTTAACTAGTCTATTGGCTTCCTTGACGAACTCCTCCAAGCTAACATCCTTGTCTATATTGCTCTTGATTGTTACTCTAGGCGCCCATGACTCACTTGGCAAATCCCTCGCAAGTTCCATCGTCTCATCTTTGGAGAAGATGAGAGGCTGTGTCGCCGTCATCAGAACTACGTACATTCTTAGTTTATCCGTCATGAACTGCAAGGTCTCTCTAACTAGAGCCCAGTATTCGTGTGGTATCGTCTGGACTTCATCGAGTATTACGACGCTTCCCACTAAGTTGTGGAGCTTTCTCAGTTGAGATGACTTTGATCCAACTACCGCATAAAAGAACTGGATGAAGCTCGTCACTATGATTTCAGCATTCCAACCTTCTATTAGCAACTCCGAATCCAAAGCACTGAATGTTTCCCTAGATAAGTCGGGAGTCTCATACTGCATCTCAGCAAGGTGATGATGGAGCAGCAGAACATTGCTTTGGGTGGGACTTACTCCGAGCGCTTCCGCAATTCTCTCAAAATTCTGGTCTAGGATGCTAAGGTATGGTGCAACGTAGATTATTTTTGGAGAAAATCCGTTCCGAGCAAATCTTTCCCTGAGCTTTAAAGCAAATTGAAGACCAGCTAACGTCTTTCCATATCCTGTGGGAGCCGTCACCGAGAAAATACGCCGATTCAATGGGATCTGCATAGCTTTCTTCGAAAGCATTCTGAATAGTTCATCACGCCCATCAACAACGGTCTGACTGGCGTTCTTGCAAAGTCTGCTTTCACTGGATAACTGAGTGACATATGCTGCAACCGTAGCTGAGGCTATTTCTCGCCTTTCGGGGAACGAGAGGCCCGCCGCATCCATTCGGTCAGCATCGATCAACACGGAGAACAATATGTTCACTAGAAAGAACGGCGTCAGGTTTTTGCCGAAGAGTTTCACAATTTCACGACCTGCAACGGCTTGCGCTCTGAGGCGGTTCAAGATTTCAGAATTGGCTTGCGGTTCGAATTCAGAGAATGCTGGAAGACCAGCGTCTTGTAGGATTAGGTCGATCTCGTCTCTTCTTTCAATTGCCAAAATCTGGTCGGCGATAGTATGTCGCCTCTCAAGGCTCTTGGCTGCGGTTATTGTTGGACTCTCTAGAGCACCATGGTGACCTTGAATGACAAGAGACACGTATGATGGAACCAAGGTGCTGTATTCCGAACCCTGGAAAAGTTTCCTCGCAGCAAAGTATCCGTAAAGTGCTGAGAACATACTATGCGCTTTCAGTGTCGAGTCTCTTGGTCTGATTTTCTTCGGCGCGAGATAATCTTGGAAATAACGTGTTGCTTTTCCAACATCGTGAGCTACCCCAATAACGTGAGCCATACTTCGCAGTAGGGGTGCGCTTAGCTGAAGTTGACCACAGGCTTGCAGCAACTCATCGATTAGCCTTGTGGACTTCTCTGCTACCCCTAACAGGTGATCCCTAAGTAGCCTGCTTGGGTGGGACTTCAGTTGGAATGAAGACGACATGTAACTCCTTATCCTGCATCCGCACCTTTTGAGCTTCTATGTCCACAACTTTCAATTCGCCACCTGAAGGGCTATAGACCGCATCGTACGTTCCAACTAACACACGTTCGGATGTCAAGTGAATAGGAATGTTCTGCTCCACAGCGAAGGTCACATCCTTCTCTAGATGCATTTTTGGCATCCTGATGAAGAATGGTACGACAGAAGCAACTGGCGTTGGATTAGAAGCTCTAAGGGTCTCATAGTTGTATCGACCTATGTACTTGAAATTTGCAATCATATTGCTTGAGCCGAGATAAGGCGTGAAGACAGTCTCATGGTTCATAAGTTTCTTCTCAAGAGTTTCCTTGATTCCTTCGAAGTCATCAAAATAGATTCGATAGCATGGATTTCGTAGTAGCTCGATTTTCACAGGCGTGCGGAACTCCACCTTTCTTCTCGATTCTCTCCATTCCTTTCGAGGCGATCTGATGAATGCACCAAATCTCGGCCATATTTCCTTCGTGTCCGTGTAGGTTGCTGAGAATGGAATCTTCTTTACTAGACCTTGTATGCCAATAGCTATTCTTGATGTTGCAAGTTTTCTTGGGCTTTCTTCGAACTCAAAGCCAAGTATCGCGCCAATCAATCCTTCCGCAGCGCTTCTTGGCATCACGGAGAATGTCAGCGATGTAGTTGTCGTTTCGCTCTTTCTAAAGAAAGCAAAAGGCGCCCAAACATCGAAAACCAGCAAATCTTCGATCATGATGCCTCAGGTCTTTGAACCCGTTATCGTCGCCATCCGTCAAGCAGGTTCACTGCGCTAACTCCCGCTCTTTTCGCCCAAGCTTGAATCAGCTCGCCAAACGATCCGATGGTGTCGTCCCGTTTGCAATACAGATCATTGTCACAAGCCCACTCAACTTCCTGCAGATCACCTTTGCTACCGGCTAGAACGCCCAGTAGACCGCTCACGTTGAGGACAACTTGACTGATATCTTCTAGTTTCTCTTGGTCAACTTTTGTCTCAAGTGCAATCCTCCGGTCCAAGTCACCGATGTAGGCGTATCGGTTCATGTATTTGACACGTAGGAGAAGCCTCGACTGTTGGCCATACTTCGAAGTCGTTGAGAGGGCGGTGGTTCCGAACCACATAGCTCTCATCATGTCGGAAACGTCTTCTTCCGAAAGATCTACTTCCTTAGCTACATGGCCGTTCAGGAAGCCATGAAATCCAATGAAAGAGTACCTTAAGATTGATTTCTCGCCAAATGCTCCAGCTTTAGCCTCCTCTCTAGTTGGAACGATTCTAGTCATCCTTAGAGGCATTTCCTCGACCCTGTGTAAGGATTGCCCTATCGCAAACTGAACCGGGCCTGTTTGCTTGAAGTGAAAATCTGGGACGGCAAACAGCAGGCCAAACAGCCTTAGGTCTATGTAATCTTCTAGTAGGCTGCCTCGAAGTGTTTTCTTCTCTTCTTTTCTCTTGCCTCTGGTGTATTCTGCAGCGAGATCGTCAATTGTTTTTATGTTTCCCTTCTCGTCAGCTATTTCTTCCCTGAGGAAAATGTTCCTCTTCATCTGGTTTTGCAAGTAGTCCCTTATGGTCCGCTTCAACCTAAACTCAGTTACTAGATTTCTGCCAGTCACACGATCTATCCTAGGTCTGTTCTCGTCAGGATCACCATTTGGATTGCACATCCTCGCATCGTAACAGAACAAGAATTCCGAACGTACCGCTGGCATCTTACCTTTCATTTTCTCATCCATTTCCATCACACTCCTTTCTCATGAACTATCCAATACCCTTGAGACATACCAACAGCGAACGCAAGGCTTATGAGATCTTTAGACAAATCTTTTTGCCCCAAATCAAGGTTAGAAACTTCCCGACTGCCGAGATATGCCAACACATCATCATAGGCGTGGAATCCGTATTCGTGTAGCTTGTTTACGATCTGCGGGAATAGCTGCTTGACTCTCTCGAGATCCATCTCAAGTCGGTTCAGCCGTCCCCAAAAAGACATTGATCCTCTTTCTCTCCTTTGAACTTCCAGCAGGATTCCAGTAGCTATCCCCGTTGCACAAACGGCACGAAGTGTGCCTTCTTTGAGAAGCCTTGAGTGGGCGTCGAGGAAATTCTTAACCTGCAAAATGGAGCGAGCTTTTTCAGCTTCTTGAACTCCTTGTGAACTCACCAAATGTTTCTCCTCTGTTTCAGATAGTTCCAGACGCTCAATATATTCTATCAGATTCAACGCTTTAAAAGAGATATCTGCGATTGTTTTCAAGTCGGTTGCTTCTCTCGCTCTATCCTGTATCTTCTTGGCAACCGCTTTGTACAGAAGTGGCTTGTTTAAAGATTCTCCAGTAAATATGTCACCTAGAATAGATGCTAGGTCTTTATACCATCCCTCAGAGTTGGGGGCTATGAGAAACTCTCTCAACAGAGGAAAGCCAAAACGAACCCCGACTTTCTTGAAAGGATATAGTGAATCGACTTTCCACTTGAGCTCAGCTATGAGCCTGAGCTGTTTTGGGTAGATTCCCACCGACCTCGATATCAGTCTCATGTGACCTTGTCTATCCTTAGTGTAGAAGAGCGCTGTGAAAGTCAGGTAGGCTTCAGCATCTTCAAGGCCGCTATCTAATGCTAAGGTGGTAATAGCACCCATGGTTCCGCACATGTCCTTCAGATTCCTCAAATAAAGAAAGTGAGAGATCTCCTTCCCCTCGACTCTAGTACCAGACTTGCTCAAGTCTTTAAGTAAAGACATGAGGAGTTCTGGTTTGTTCAGTACTGGAACTAACCAGAATTTTACCTCTGCTCGTTCGCCCTCAATTGAGGTTATTGAAAAATTCAGATACTTCTCTATGAACTTCTGACCACGAAGTAAATCAAGGAAGCAACCTGAGCATAGGGGAAAAACCTTGTATGATTCGCCAAGATCTCCGTTGGGCACGAAGCCTGGCTTGTCAAGAAAGGTGAAGGGCAATGGGTTCTGAAACTCGCCGGAGACTGCTTCCTTGTTGCATACCACACATTTAGCCTGAAGAAGAAGCTTTGCGCTAACTTTGATTCGCTCAGTCCTCACTACAGTTGCAGCGGCTTTGAATTGTTCTCTGAAGCTAGGAATGTCTCCCAGGTATTTCTCTTGTGAACCTTCTATTATTTTCACTGTGAGGAGTAGTTCCGCAGGCTCAGTAACCTCAATCTTGCGGCAGATATCTTTCATAATTGTGCCAGAATTGCTGAGAATTGCCCCACGAAGGAGATTCAGCACTTCGTCCTTCGCTTGTCTGACCCACTTGCCTCGTGTGACTCCAACTATTTTTTTCTCTTCGAAATCGGCTATTGTTTTTTTAGCTCTCTCGCGGCTTTCTGCCGAGGCTTCTTTGCTGGCTAGAACAGCTAAGCTTCTCTGAAGCATTCTAGTTCCTACGTCACCCGTCATTGGAATTCTTCCGGTAATGAAGCACCCCGGTGTTCCTGTTGGGTCCTGACGATAGAGGTACTTGCCTTCTCCTTTGTTTTCTTCAAGCTCCAATCCTTCATATGTTGCTTGGTTCTCTGCAATTCTAATCTTCAAGACAAACACATGTTTTGCTCCTGAGCGACTTACGATGGCCTCTAACTCATCAGCGAATTCTTCCAGCTCTTTTGAAGCTTTACCCAGTTCAGCAACGGCTCTTATCAAATCAGTTCACCGGAAGATTACTTGTATTGGTCTACATCGCCAACTAGGTTCATGAATCCGAATCCTAGGCTGTTCATCTCGCCGAAGCCTGCGTCCAATCCGAACTGCAGTATTTCCCGCTTTGAGCCGTTCAGGGCTTGGAAGTGGAATTCCCATAGGGTTCCTATGACTGTTGTTTCCTTACCCTTCATTTTGAGCGGTACGGCAACTTGTTTCTTGAATCGAAGCTTTTCGAATATCTGGAGGGTCTTCACTTCCACACTTGAATACTCCTTGTACTTCTTGACTATGTTCTCTTCAAGTTGGTTGACGAAGGCTGTGGGCGTATGCCCCTTTCTCCAGTAGACGTAGTCATAGTCTCGAGCTGGGTCTATTTCATATTTTGAGAGTTGGTATTTCGGTATTCTCACTACTATAGGGGTGCCAGCGATCAGTTCGCAGTCATGAAAGCTTTCAGGAAGCTCTATGTCGAATAGTCTAGAACCTTCCAGCCTGAAGCTCATATTTCCGAGTTTGATATCGCTTCCCCACGTTTCTTCCAACTTGCCTTGCATTGTTCTGATGAGATCTTCATTGGGCGAAGCGACCACGATGCTCCTAATCGAGTCCTTCTCAACCGTTCGTGTCGGCGGGATTACATTTGAGAATGAGAAGAACTTGCAGCCCTTCCGGTCATGTAGATCATCATATCCAGCCCGCCTAATCAGTCGATAGATGAAGCCTTGAAGGTTGTGATGGTAGCCAAGGTCGTATGGGAAAGTGCTTTTTGCGCACAGCCTCATAAGAAGACGCATGGCTCTTAGCCCTACTATAAGTTGAAACCTCCATGAAGTAAAGTTTTCTGTCAAGCGAGATCTGCTCTGGAAGACAGGGGACATAGTGGAGTAGCCTATCGGATCAACACTGAAACCTTGATGCAGTTAAGCCCCATGTCTTTCAGGTGATCCATACAAGGGTGACTCTAAAACATTCAAACCTCTTGATTTCGCTTCTGAGTGTTGGTAAATTATTCTTCTGCTGTCAAGATGACATTCAAATGAACCATAATTGCTTGAAGATAGCAACATCAGATTAGACACATTTCTTGACAACACTATCTCATTGAAACCTGCAGGCCCCCGGGATATCCGGGGGGTACCCTCTTGTTTACCCTCTTGGGGGTTTGGCACTTTTCAATTCTATTGTAGACTGACTGAAATGAACTCTGAAATGATTGTAGCCACTCCCTACTCTAGAAGGGGGATTCAGTCTCATCCTTGGCCTTCTTCTTCCTCTTGTCCAAACGTTGCATCTCTATCTCTGCTAGGGAATAGGCGATGGAACGAACCAGAGTTTATGTGTTTCAGCATCAAGCCTTCAACGGCCTCAAGAAAGCTTTAATCGAGAAACTCCGATACCTACAGCCCTGATCATTATTCTGAAGGTGAAACCGGCTTTGACCGCTCCCGATAAAGCTCACATCAAGTGACCGCCATAAAGGAAAACCCGATATCCCACTAGGATCTTCCTTTCAAGTCTTGTTCTCATAACTGATATGCAATCAATATTTCTGTCGAAGAAAGTTCTGTCGGTATTCTGGAGGAGATGAATGCAACGACGCAGTCCCTCTCCCCTTCCATCAATACTAACGCTGGTCTCAATTTCGCGGTCGTCAGGTCTGTGAAGGGGAACGGTATGAGAACTATCTTACCCTTCACCTGTATCTTACCTTTATGTCTTTTGTGGAGTACAAGTCCGGCTCATGTACGAGGAAATGCTTTAAGGAATGCTCTGATGTCACCATCATAGCCAATGTCTCTCTGTCCTGAACAAGTGTATCTATCTTCCTGTTCAACTCATCCAGCATCTCCTTGATCTCTTTGATCTCAACCTCTATCGTCATATCACTCAACCCAACCTTGCTGCCGCACCTGCCATCGCGTTCCTCATCGATTTTAAGTCAACAGCGCTCAATAAATCTTTGGTCATGTCCCCTAGTTGGTTAGAATTCCTTTCATTCTCGACCAAGTCGCATGCATAATAGAACAAGTTTTGTGGGGTCCCTTGCTCGACTCCTCAATCTAAATTGGAACGATTCTTCCAGCAAAGTCTCTCCTAGTTTTTCCGAATTCACTTATGCCTAGAAGCATATCTCCAGAGAAGACCGGCCCATCTTTACAGACTCTGTATTGGCCTAGAGAACAGCTCCCGCATATTCCTATTCCGCACTTGAATATTCTTTCAAGACTGAATTGAACTGGTGTATCCGTTTTCTGCGTTGCGTCGAGAATCGTCTTCATCATGAGCTCCGGTCCGCAAGCATAGATCATATCGAACTTTTCTTTTTCAAGAAGCGTCTTCACGATAGATGAGGCCAAGCCTTTGACTCCATATGAGCCGTCGTCTGTAGCGGCTATCAGCCTCATCTTTTTCACAGGATGTAAAGCTTTGAATCTGTCGAGGTAGATGAGCTCGGTTTTCGTTCTGGCTCCAACTACTATCGTCAAGTCTTTCTTCCCCATGATTGGCATTTCAATCAAAGGAGCTAGCGCGGCTATTCCTGTGCCTCCCCCGGCCAGAAGGAGTTTCGCTTCTTCGCCTACCGTGAAGTATGTGCCGTAGGGGCCTCTCACTCCAATTTGGTCGCCTGTCTTCTTCGCGCATAACGCATTGGTTGCTTCACCCCTCTTCCTGACAGTTACTCCTGAAGTTCCGTCTCGACCGATCAGGGATAAACTCATAGGCACTTCGTCTATTCCAGGTATCCATATCATTACGAACTGACCCGGTTTGCCTTTTGAACATTGGTCGTCGCGAAAAGCGATGGATTTGACTGTAGGCGTTTCCTCTTTCGCATCTTGAATTCTGACAATTCTCGGTCTGTGTTTAAGATCTGTGTAATTCTGCAATTTCTCAACCTTTACTGTTGTTTCACCTGAGCTTGTATTAGCCTTTCGACTCGAATCAGCTAGTCTTGGAAGAATAGGCGAGTTTGACCCATCGTCTCGACTTCAAGCGGACTCACGTTCACTACTATAGGAAAGTTTCTAACGATCTCTCCGATGATAAGGCAATAGCGGACTGGGAGATCCTTCACCAGAAGCTTGACGCTGTCAGCGTCGATCTTCGCAGCTCTTGAGACAACGTCGAGGTCATGTTCATTCGTGAAATTGAATAGAAATATGTTGTCCGCTTGTCGGTATATGCTCTCCTGAATTGTATCTGGCTGATTCGTAATGAACGTCGTGAATATTCCTAAGTGGCGCATTCTGGTGACGATGTCGTCCCAGTAGGTGTCGCGGAGATATAGGTGAGCTTCCTCGGCGAAAAGGAAGAGAGCTTTCAGCTTGAATGAAGAAAGGAGCTCAGCTAACTTGCTGATGAAAAGTTCCACTATCATTCTTCGAATTGTTGAAGATTGGTTCTTCACGTTTACAACTATTGCTGTTCCATTGCTCAGTTTCTCAGCAAGCTTGTTGAAAGTGAGATTTTCATCTGCAGAGTCTGCGAATAGGTTGGAGTCGAGGATCGTGCCAAATCTTGAATAGATGGCTTCTCTTACACTTTCATGGCATTCGAAGTGTTGTATTGCTTCTCCAAGCGAAAGGAGGTTCAATCGACCGTTCTTCTCCAAGTCACGCCATATCTTCGAAAAGACTTTCGCCGAGGTGCTTGGCAGGTCGAGCGCGAATGTTAGCATGCTGTTGAAACTTCGCAGGCCGACGTCGGATAATGCGAATTTGAGGTTCAATCTGGGAGTGAGAACAAGGATCTTACCATCGTATCTACTTCTTACTCCGCCCTTGATCCGGTTCAGATTGACGTACTCTCCATTGACGTCGAAAACGAGAGAAGGCGCCTTATTGTCAATTAGACTCAGTACAAGTAGCTTTGATAGATGCGATTTTCCAGTTCCCTTCTTCCCGGTTATTATATTCAGCTTTCCGTCAAGCGATTTCGCATCAACCACAAGGTCAGCTTCGGTTTTTGTCTTTCCGATGAAGACTGGTCTCTTAGTGTCATTTAGATTCATTAGGGATTCTATAGGGAAGCGTACGATCCGCGAGGATGTTCTTGACGGTAGCCATGAGACGCTTGGCATTGGCTGACCGTTCTCTACGGCTCCTCGAATCTTGCAGACAAGAAGCTTCGTGTCTTTCAAGACCGTTATCTGTGATGAGACCTCGAGGGGGTCATAGTCGCTTCCTTGAAGCGACTCCTCAGTCATTACGTCGCGAAGAATGTCCTCTAGGATTCCTGGAAGGTTTGCGAACTGTATGTCGATTATCTGAACCACAAGACCCTTCCCAGTCTTTTGATCTTCTATCAGTAGGTAGTCTCCCTTCTCGACCTCTTCGTCTGGGAAGCTTATTATTTGGATAACATCGCCTTCTTTTCTGTAGATTTTCAATCAAGCAACCTCTCTACTTGTGCCGAAGGGCCCGAAGAGAGACTTCCTTAAGCTGAGTTTCGGGGTTATCTGGATTCCATAGGTTCTCGAGATGAACCTTTGAATGCCTATGATCTCGTTTGCGGTGAATGTGGAAAGTATGTGGGCAAGTCTTAGAGTCTCAGGATATCCGTGATCTAGAATGTCTGAGCCTACGAGTTGACCGACTGCTTGGTAGCCGTTCTCCTGCAGGATCTGCCTATCGATATCCAGCCTGAATGTGAAGCCTACCACATCCAGTTTAGCCACATGGACTCTCCCAAGTAGCCGGATCGGGTTTGGTGAAAACTGCTTCGACACAATTGAGTCGACATCAAGAAGGCATGGGGGCTGGAGCTCTCGAACGTAGTCGGTAATGTTCCTCCCCGATATGCATAACTTCGTAGCCTTTGAAAATGCCAAGACCGTGTTCCCCCTCTCCTTCGCAAGATTTAGAATAGCTTGGACGTATCTGACTGGGTTATCTGGTGTCCCTGCAGTCAATGAGCCGTCGAAAAGTACTGTAGCATTCTTGAAGGATGAGCAGACTATGCGTTGAACCCAACGTTCCAAAACATTTCTTATCCTAGATAGGATTTGAGGAAACATAGTTGGCCATGAGGATAGGAATGCTGAGTGTTGAAAACCAAGCGCTCTAGTTAGGTGTTCATTTGTCTTCGCCGTTACATGGAATGTGAGAGGGCCGCATCGAACGTAGTAGTACGATCCATTATCCTTCCAGACAACGGCGCCTCTTACGGCGCAAATGAAGCCCTCCTCGGTCTCGCCAGTCTTGATGCTTGAGACATCTATCGCCGCTATTGGATTCTCGCCACTCTTTGCTTCGATTCTAATTGGTTGGAACTCCGCTTCCTCGGAGTTGATAACCAATGCGGGCTCAGTATCAGAATAGTCCTCAACCCGAAACTCGAGTAGTGAGACTTCTCTTGGCCTGAAACGGTCTCCGCTTAAAGCCTTCATGCTGCTATTGCTCAAGTCTACGAGAAAGTCTGGCATCAATGATGAGTCAGGCTCAAATCCGTTTGAGAGTGAACTACTCATCTTCGAGTATTCTGAAACAATATCTTGAGTGCGGTGGACCAATAGTTTCGCCCCCTATGCCAAAGAGTGATTCACAATTCCCCATCCGCCTCACCTTCCAGCGCAAGTAGAAGGTGCTCAACTTCCTTCTCCACATCATCCTCCGGTCTGTGATGATTCGGTTTCGAGTAGCGCCTTAGCAGCTTCATGCACCTCACGAATCCCTGCGTTCGTTATCCTGTAGTTGCCTTTGCCTGTGCGCTCGACAATTCCGGCTTTGCTCATCTCTGCGATAGTGTTCCTTGTTGTTTTGACTGCCTTTCCAACGGAGCGCGATATTTCTTCAACTGAGAGCTCATCAGATTCCTTCTTTCCGATCTTATTTGCTACGTGAGCTCCTAGAAGGACGAGCCCGATCGCTTCATCAGCGGAGAGTGTAGATTTGAGTAGGATTATCTCTCCATTTGGCGCGATATTCGTGAAGGTTGAAATATCACTCATCATAGCCAGATAGTCAGGCGTGAACATTATCTTCGAGGCGATCTGGTAGTTTGGGAAGATTTTCAAAACGAACTTTATCACTTCCCGTAGAACGTCGTCGACTTCCCCTTCGGCTGTATGCTTGATCTCTCCACACTCGATTTGAACTTTCAGCTTTGATGCTTCAGTCATTCTAGAGTCACCTTCGTTTTGAGCTTGATTGAAGGAATGATGTTCTTCATGAAGTAGTCGAGGCCGTAGGTTGTTGCTTTATACTCTCCTTTGCCGATACGGTCGGCCAGCCCTTCAGAACACATCTCGCTCAAGCGGCCGGCGACTGTGCCAGCGCTCCTTTTCGTTGCGCCAATGAGATCGCCTATCAGCAACGTCTCTCTCGCATCTTTCCCAGCTATGTAGCCGACCTTGGCCTTCGCTAAGTGGAGTAGGATTAGCTCTTTGTCCGTCAAGTTGTCTGCTGGGACTACGACGACTACGCCTTCCGGGGTTACCGCGAAGACGCCTTCGCATGCTGACAGGAACTCTTGCATATCTACTGTCAGAGATATTCTGGAGATGAATTGAAGTTGCGGCAGAACCTCGGATAAGAAGCTGAAAGTCTCCCTGATGACTTGATCTGCATTTCCGGAGACTTTCTTCTCCAAGTCCTTGTACCTTATCGTCACTTCAATCTTTGGCTCTTCACTCAAGTCGCGGTGCCTCCTGGCTTGATCGATTTCACCAGACCTTCAACCCAACTCTTGCCTGCAACCGTGAGCAGGTAGATGTCTCCTTCTTTGTAGGCAAGCCCCTCCCGTTTCAATTCACTTAATCTGCTTGCGAAGCCGACTGAGAGGAAGCCGCTTAAGCTCAGAAGCCGGCTCATCTCTCTCGGCCTCAGGCCTTCAGGGTCCATCGCGTATAGCAGTATTCCTACCGCTTCTCTGTCGGTCAATCTGTCTCGAGGAATTGTTATGACCGGGCCGTCTGCTGTTGTTTGGACTATTCCTGAGAGGAGGTCTTTTTCGCCTACCGCTGTCGCTTGAGCGGTTACCATGCTGTCGATTACCTCAAGCCATTCGGGAAACTCTTTTATCTTCTGTATGATCTCGTCGAAGCTCTCAGCTTCAAGTTCTATATCGCCGTAGCTTCTGTGTAGAACTACCCGTACCTTCAATTGTTTTCCCTACGAGGATTACGTATAGGCGGCTATCAAGTATATAAGTTTGGCGAAAAAGTAGGATGTTTACGTAACGTTAACTGGCTACGGTCTGCCAGCTCTGATGCGGCTTATAACGCCCGTTTGGACCCATTGAACTCCAGCGCCTGATAGGCTGTACGCACCCTTCTCAGCTATGAGTTTACCATCCCTTCTGAGCTCGCTAGCTCTAGCTCTAACCGCTTCAGGCTTCGTAGTCTTCCAACTTGAGCTCAGAAGATTGCTCAAGTCTTCGTCTGAGAGCGGTGTCGGATGGACGGCGATGAGCATGAGTGCAACAGCCTCTTTGGCGGTGATCGAGTCGACGGGGATTGTGAGGCGTGGCTTTCCATCCGGAGCCTTCTCCACTATTCCCTCTAGACCAATCGTTTCAACTTGAACTGGCGCTGCAGGATACGGCTGCGGCTGAGGTTGTTGAGATTGAACTACTGTTGAGGGTTGAACCTGAGCCTCCTTCAGCAATTCTTCAAACTTCTCTCTTACATATTCGTAGTCGCCTTCCAGCTCTACTTCGTGTTCTCCACGCTTTATCCTGAATCTGAGTTTGCGCTCACCGGACATGGATACTGCCTGCTCCTCACTGTAAGCTATTTGTACTTTAATAACTGTTTTGAGGCGGGTGAAAATGTATCTTGCGCTCCACAATGTTTAAGATTGATACGCTACGCGATAGAATACAGAAAGGTCGATTTGATATTTGTCTGAACTCCCTGAAGACGTTAGAAACATTCTCAACCCTGGCGAGAAGATCCTTTTTGCTGTGAAGCAGAGTCTAGATGTACTTCCTGAAATGATTTTCGTAACGAATAAGCGACTCATCTTCAGAAAGTCCTCAGCCTTGGGATTGAAGAAGACGGTAACGGACTATCCATACTCGGACATAGTCAACATAACGATCGATAGAGGATTGATTCGGTCAACTGTTGAGATAAAGATGCGTTCCGGCGGAGAATTGAAGATCTCAGATATTCCGAAGGACGAGGCGTATCAACTCCATAGAGCGATAAGGGAAAGGATCTCCGGAATACATGAAGAACAGAAGACGCCTGAACTGCCATTCCCTCCGGGCGCGGAGGCCAAGAAGATTGAGAAACTGAAATGCCCTCATTGCAGCAAAGAAGTCATTGAAGACTTCACTATCTGCCCACATTGCGGATTCTCACTTAAGCCGAAATGCCACGAGTGCGGTAAGCCAGTCTCCCCTAAATTCAAAATCTGTCCTTTCTGCGGAGCCGATCTTGAAGACTCTGCACCTCTCGAAGAGCCTTACTGAGAGAAAGCCTGTCAGGATCTTTTCTTGCCTTCTCTTTCTTGAGGGAAAACTATATCGAATATTGCTGGCCAAGGAACCTCCTTGTAGAAGTAGTAGTCCCACTTCTTTGCTAACTGTATATAACGCTTCAGATCATCTAATCTTAAGTGGTAGTGAAGCGTAACCGTGTGGTCGTGGATCGTTTCAAGCTCATTTTTGAGCAGATCCTTCTCAAACTCTTCTGCAAGGTTCGTATCCACCGGGATCTCGACGCCGTACCCAGAGATTCCTTCTTTTGAGACTGTCGGTCGAACTGTCCACGTATCCTCCTTTATCATCAAGACCATGTGGACTGTGCAAGAGTCGAAATCTCTTCGCCACATGCCGTTCCCTTCATACGGCCAATTCTTCTCCAACTCCAAGACAGAAGCTCGAAAATCTTCAAGTTCTTCTCTCGAAATCTCTGTTAAGACGGAAAGTTCCTTCGGAATGAACAGGTCCGGGTGAATCGATTTGAGCTCCATCAGCTTCTGAGCTTGTCCACTCTGAGTAACGAATATGTAGATCGTCACTCCGCGCGGTGTTTTGGGTTGCTTTCTTACCAAGATAGATCTTAGACGACCTTTTTTCGGCTCTAGGAAGAAAGGGGGAACCTCTAGTCGGAGATCTCTCCTCCCTAGAGTGAACTCCACACGCTCAAGCAAGACTCTTCACCGCTCTAAGCTTAGGATTTGAATCTTACTCAAGATTCAATATTCGTGTTTTTGTTGAGCGCAGGTACGAATGAGTTCATCCCAACTGGCTCTACGTATACAAATCTTCATGAATCCCTTCTCCGATAGCTGAGAAGTATGAACCTTCGCCTGATAAATTTCTTGGGAGAGAAGGCGAGACATAAACTGATAGAAAAAGCCATAAGACTAAGATAAGGAAGATTCGATGCCGTGGGCACGACTTGAAAGAGGAACCGATAAGGACTGTACGCGGCCGTAGTCTAGCCTGGTCTAGGACATTGGCCTTCCAAGAATGAACCGAAGACAGCCAACGACCCGGGTTCGAATCCCGGCGGCCGCACCATATTGCTCACACAGATACAATAATTCAACGGTTCAAATTCAGCCGGACGCACGAGCACTATCACACACAAGTTCATTTCCTCCATTAGGGGAAGAATCCCCTGACAGTAGGCCATGATAGAATTGTGCATACGCACCACTCAAGCCATACGCGGTTCCTTTCTGGTTTACATTCTAACTGAGCGACGCGTTGGGTCCGAACGTGCGCATTCATTGGAACGATGTGTAGAACGGCCTAGAACAGCTTATAAACTGGCGAGCAGAGACAGGTTACTCCTCCATCTCCCTTGTAGAACTCAGACATTTGTACCTCGGTCGGTTTGTAGCCCGCCTCACGCAGTTTCATGATAGTTTTCGGAAAACCAGATGGGACAAGGACCCTCCCTTCACCAAGGTACAGGGCATCTGCCGCGTAAGCTTCCTCACGCGGTATTGTGACAAATCTGAAGCCGGGAAATAGTTCTGGACTAACCGAGTCAGGCGCTATGATCATCGTTTTTTGATTCAGATAGGAGCAGCCGCATAGAAGGTGTAGAAGATCTGTCTTGACCGCCTTTACCTCGAGGTTGTCTAGGTATGTGGAGAGTTGCCGGATGCCGTTCCTGTTCGTCCTTCGAGATTCTCCTACGAAGATTCCGTGGTCAGTGACCAGAATGTCGCCTCCTTCCAAGGTGCCGGGGTAGCTTACGAATTGTATCTTTCCAACTTCAACTCTGTGGTCGCTTAAGTCGTCTTGCAGAGCTTTCTCCTCTCCCATGCGGCTTCTTTCACCAAATCTACTGATTACAACTCGACGTGACCCAAGTAGCGCAGGGTCCTGCATGAAAACCGAATCAGGAAAATCCTCTAATGGACGCAATTCGATGACACGCAGGCCTGATTCTCTCAGAGTTGAAACATACTCCTTATGCTGATCTTTCGCAAGCCTTACATCAATATCGGCCTTAGCCGGATTCGTCGAGACGCAATTGACGTAACTATTGGCAGGGGGGCGAACGAGTACCGCATCGAAGAACCTGTCCATTCTGCTCATCCCATCTTTTTCCGTTTCGATCTCCGATACTGTTGCGGACTGCTGTTAGAAAATGCAATACGTCAGATTAAGCCCTTCTCTCTGTGAGCATCTTCTCTTTTTAAGTCCTCCTTCTTCGCTGATCCTTTAGTAATGCGAATACGCTATAGACTATGCAGAGTATGCGAACCAAGCCTCCCTTTTACCATAGAGTATTATTATGATGAGTGGTAGAATGATACGAAGAAGGCTGATGTGATGAGGGATAGCAGAGGTCTGGGAAGACTTGAGGAGGAGGGATTGACGAATTCGTACGTTTTAGAAAAAATTTGTTCGTACGTTTTTGAAGACATATCTCCAAAGAACGCTTATCTTCAAAATCCGCCCAGGCGGACGGTTATCTTCGGTCTTCCATCTATCGTGACATGCGAGGAAAGTAAAATGGGAAGACGGCCAATTGAAATTAGTCGCGCTTGTCAGCGTGTCCGTGAGGGTATTGGCTGAGAGGTAGAGAGGGTGGAGGGATATGGTCAAACAGTCGATGAGTAGAATTGAGATGGAAGGTCTTTTGGCTCAAGTTCCGGCAGGAAGACTGGCAACTTGTAATCGAGATAAGCCTTACGTAGTTCCGATATGCTTCCTCCATGTTGGAGACAAAATCTACTTCCACAGTGCTCCTCAAGGCAAGAAAATAGAGAACATGAAAGCGAACCCGCATGTATGCTTTCAGGCAGACGACTACCGGTTGGTACCTAAGCCACGGCCTTGCGAGTTCACGATGCATTACAGAAGCGTAGTGATATTCGGCAAGGCACGACTCTTAATCGACCCTGAAGAAAAAATGAAAGTACTGAAGGCTATGATGGATAAATATGATACTATTCACTCCGCTGAGCCTATCGACGAAGCAATGGTAGAGCGCGTTACAGTCGGCGAGATAATCATCGAGGAAATGGACGGAAAAAAGAACGTATAATCACTTTGAGTAGATCTTGTGGCTCACTTGAAGCGTATCTCGATCCTCAAAACTACATTAGACCCAGACCCTTATGTCTATCTAGAATCCCGTCCGCTAATCTGTCCAGCGCTCTGAAATCTCCCTCTTCAGGAAAACCCTGTATCACGACAGGATCGAGTACCTCCACCTTCAGGTTGGTTAGCGCCCCAGTAATCTGTTCTAGCATCTTGCCACCCCAACCGTAAGATCCGATGACAGATGCAAATCTCAACTTCGGTCTCAAGGCATTCACAAGATAAGTCGCATATACAACACTCGGATGAGGGCCTACTAGAACCGTGGGCGAGGCCACTACCAAGGTAGCTGCATCTACTAGAGCCATAGCCAGTTCTCCAACATCCGTTCTTGTCAGGTTGAACGGCTTCACAGTCAAGCCTCGCTGGATCAAGGCGTCCACAAAGTAGTCGACCATATTCTTTGTGCTGCCGTGCATCGAGACGTATGGGATAACTACCTCATTTTTCACTTCGTCAGATACCCAATCTCTGTAGGCGTTGAGAATAAACTCCGGTTTGTTGTAGATAGGACCGTGGCTTGTCGCGAATATCTCGATATCAATATCCTTTATCTTTTCGAAGTTCTTCTTTATGGCCGCCCTGAAAGGCATCATTATCTCTGCGTAATATCTCTTGGCCGCTTCGTATGCCAACGATTCATCAGTCACGAATAGATCGCTTGTCGCAAGGTGAGAGCCTAGAAAATCGCATGTGAATAGAATCTTATCTTCTCTGAGATATGTGAACATCGTTTCCGGCCAGTGAACCCATGGGGCGTAGATGAATTCCAGTGTTTTATCTCCTAACGACGCAGTCTCCCTATCATTTACTTCCTTAAACTTGGTATCAGAGATTAATAGCAAATCCTTGAGCATCTCTTTGCATTTCGGATTGGTCAGCACCTTAGCGTTTGGATAGAGCTCCAGAATCTTAGGTATTGCGCCTGAATGATCTTGCTCAGCATGGTTCGCGATAACATAGTCTATATTTTTGATGCCCAATTCTCTAAGGTTATCTACGAGTTGATGCTCTTTAGTTGGGTCAACAGTGTCTATCAAAGCTATTTTTTCGCTACCTTTTATCAAGTAGGAGTTGTAACTTGTCCCATCCGGAAGGGGTATAAGTTCATCAAACAACCTTCTGTCCCAGTCTATCGCACCCACTGAGTAAACACTTGGTTTTAATTCTCGGACAACCATCTTTAATCCTCCTTCTCAAATGCAGATTTATCAGCCCCACATGCAGGGCAGACCCAGTCATCAGGTAACTCTTCAAACGGTGTTCCCGGTTTGACACCGGAATCCGTGTCTCCCTTTTGCGGGTCATATACGTACCCGCAAACCGTACACCTATACTTTCCCATTTTCTTTCCTACCGTTTACTGCCGTAAGCCGCTCCCTACTTGCTCCGCGGATCCGATATATTAATCAAAACTTGCGGAAGACTCTATTTATGCGCACCGTATCGACTGAGGCAATTCCTAGACGGCTCAAATCGGAAATTCTCTAGATCCGCTCTGTTCACGTTCACATAATGTGTACAGATGACGCTTTGAAGGTAAGGTATATGTCTGAGCCGAGGTTAATCTTCATCTCTCGGAATGACTTCTTAGTGATGTTGACTGTGAACTGCCTCGCCGCATCCACCTTTAACTGCACTAACTGATCAAGGTCAAGAATTTCTTCGACTTTTCCTTTCAGCAGGTTTCTAGCGCTTGAGACAATGGGGCTCTTCGAAACGATGATCTCTTCAGGTCTGATGAATACGGTTATGCTTCCTGTCTTCGCAGTTAGAGCCTCTATTTTGGCTCCTCCGCCAATATCGATTATTGCTGTGCCTTCTTCGGTAAGCTGAGATTGTCCAGTGAATACGTTGAGAACACGTCCAAAACTCGCCAAGAGATCCGAGGGCTTTCTGAAGATTTCCTTGACATCTCCGATTTCAGCCAGTTCACCTTCACGAAGAACAGCCACTCTAGTCGCAAGTTGTTCAGCTTGAAGCATATTGTGAGTTGCAATTATGATCGTTGTTCCCAATTCACGATTGATCTTTGAGATCACGCTCTCTATGATCGATACGTTCCTCGGGTCAAGATTCACAGTAGGCTCATCCAACAGAAGCAGTTCAGGCGTATATACCATCGCCTGCGCCAAGGCTACTCTTTGAGCCTCCCCCCCAGACAGACGTGTGGCCCGCTTCCTCTCAAACCCGGAGAGACCTACAAGCTTCAGCGCATCTCTTACTTTGAGATCCTTACTCTCATCATAGCGACCTCTGATCCTTAGAGGATATGCAACATTCTCGTACACAGTTTCATTAAACAACACTGCATCCTGAAAGACCATACCCATTCTTCTACGCAAAGCCAGCCTATCAGCATCCGGGCAAGCCGTATCTCTACCATGGAAGAGGATCTCACCAGCACTGGGGACATCAAGAAGATTCAGCAACCGCAGTAAAGTGGTCTTTCCACTCCCACTGGGACCTACGACCGCGAGAACCTCGCCTTTTTCAACTTTTACGTTGACTTTTTTCAATGCTTCAGTTCCATTGTAGGATTTACTTAGGTTACGCGTCTCCATGAGCGGTCTCATCTTCTCAACCCGCTCCATTGCAAGTAAGTTAGAGCCCAGTTGATTACGAATGCAAGAAGTAGCAGGATCAATCCAAGCGCTATCGCTAGACCGAATTCTCCAAGCTCAGTCTCAAACACGATGGCCGTGGTCAAGACTCTCGTTGCCCATCGGATATTCCCCCCAACGATCATCACCGCACCTACTTCTGAGATGGCTGCCCCGAAAGAAACTATAAGAGCCGTCAAGATTCCTAACCTAGCTTCCTTCAAGACTTTCAAAGTGATTTGCCAATTCGTGGCCCCAAGCGAGAGAGCTTTCTCTCTAATCGCTTTACCAATAGAGCTAACGGAAGATATTGTAACGCCCATGACGATCGGTATCACCATAATCAACTGAGCCATTATCATGGCCTCAGGCGTGTAGAGAAGCTGAAACGCGCCTAATGGACCCGAAGTTGAAAGCAGCAAGTAGACGAGGAGTCCGACAACGACAGGAGGCAATCCCATAAAGGTGTTAACGATGCTCACCAAGAAGCGTTTCCCAAAGAATTCCTTGAGCCCAATGGTAGCGCCTGAAGGCACTCCCAGTAGAGAGCCGATTAAGACTGCGATACCCGAGACCCTTAACGAAAGAAACATAATCTCGTAGACTTCACGGTCGAACGAAACGATCAGCCAAAAGGCTTTGACGATACCCTCAAGAATGAGATTCAAAGCTGAACAACTCGAATTTGCCTTTCAACGCAATTTCGTGATTGACAATAGATGAGAGCGCCATTTTTCCGACGAAGCTTAACTCAACCTCCTGAGAATCATACCACGCAACTTCGTACTCTTGATCCGGAAATCCTAGTTTATGCGCTAGCTGAAAGTCTCTAGCGAGCGGATGGAAGAGCGTCTCATTCTCTTTCCTGAAGCTCTCGATAAGCCGCTGCCCTTCCTCAGAAATCATGAACTTGGCCAGAGCTACAGCCTTCTTGAAGTTTCTTTGCGGATACTTCTCCGGGTTGATAGGAATAAGACCGTAAGGATTCAGTAGAATCTGATCCTTCTCCACCAGCACGGTCAGATCAGGGAGTTGAGATCTGAAAGAAAGCCAAGTCGCTCGATCAGTGAGCGTATAGGCATTCTTCTCATTCGCCATACGAAGAACAGCAGCCATCCCAGCGGCAGCCTCTACGTACCAAGCGCTGTTCTTGTCGGATGGATGCAAACCGAGAGTGTCCCAAATGCTCAGCTCTAACATGTTCGTGCCAGATCTATCAGCCCTGGAGACGAACACTGCTTTCCCCTCAGCTCCAGCCTTGGCGATCTGCTCAAATGCGACTTTCGCATTTGACCCTCCTGCTATGGCTGCGGGATCGCTGCTAGGACCAATGATAATAAAGTCATTGTACATGACACCAACCCTATGCACACCATACCCATCCGCGACAAACTGCTCCTCTAGCCTCCTAGAATGAACAAGCACTACATCGGCGTCGCCTCGTTTTACGATCTCAATAGACTCCCCTGTGCCCTTTGAGAGAATATTTACCTTAACGCTATCTCGCCTCTCGAAAACAGGAATAATGTAGTCTAAGAGTCCGGAGTCATATGTGCTTGTAGTTGTAGCCAAAACCAAACTCTGCTGACGCGAACTTTGAGTGTAGCTGAAGGCCGCAAGAATTACTCCTACAACAAGAGTGGACGAGAGGACGAGGATTTTTGTACGCTGGTTCATAAGAGAGGCACCGTTATGTTTGTCGCTATATGTCGGCGTAATATTCTTATAAACATAACGACAGTAATTGAGTACGGACTTGCCACCCATGGGCTCTTCCAAACCCTCCATAAAGCCTTCGTTCAAGGTTTGGCTCGAGTCGGATGGAAAACATGCGATCGGAGAGGGCGGGGTCGGGATCCTACGAGCGATCGACCAATGCAAGAGCCTAACGGCTGCAGCAAGGCGAGCGAGGGTCTCATACAAGTATGCTTGGGATCAAATCGCTGAGATGGAACTCGCCATAGGCATACCTGTCATCAGGACTCGAAGGGGAGGGAAGAGCGGCGGGGGTGGAGCTGAACTCACTGAAGCAGGAAGAGTCTTGCTGAAGCAGTATCAGCGAGTCCAAACCTATGTTACTCGTGTATTGAATGATCCTGAGTCTTGGGAGGCGGTAGGTTTGAGATTGAGCGCTAGAAACAGATTGAAAGGTGTAGTGAAGGACGTTGAGAAAGGAGCTGTTACGACGAGCGTTAAGATAGAGGTGAAGGTCCCGGCAATGATAACCGCGGTTATCACTAAGGAAGCGGTTGAGGAACTTGATATCAAGCCAGGAGACGTCGTTGAAGCTATTGTGAAGGCAACTGAAGTTATGATAGCCAAAGAATGACAATCGTCAAGAGATTTCCGAAATAGAGGAGCTACTCGGCAATCAAGCCAAAAAGAATCGCTAGTGATGATACGAATGCGAAGACCAGCCCTTTGGAATAAGAAAATCCTACATCGTTCGAGTGAATAGAAAAGGTTTCGGAAAGGGAGGATTCCGCGAGGATCGATATCGAGGATGATTCGCTTCCTCTATCGCGGTAGGCCTGTTTGCTCTGATGGAGCTGTTGGGATAGCAGGTGCTGCTGTAGGCAACTCGGGAAATCTTTCTTTCATTCTCTGTTCCGCTATAGTATTCGCCTCTGTCAATATCCTCTGAGCCTCTTCGCTAGACGTTGAGATATCGTAGCCTGAACCCGTGGCTTCACCAATCTCGATCACCATGCCGTTCAAGGTTTCACCTATCATGCCGAGTTCATAGGAGACTTGAGGCATAACGCCTTGGATCTGATTCTTTATTGCTTGAACCACGCCGACAACAGGTCCCATCATAGCAGCTAGATCGCCGAATTGCTCAACAGTCTCCAATCTTAGAGCTATCTGTTCGAGAGCGAGTTCACATCGTAAAGTTGTCTTTGCCATCTTTCTGACTTCTGCGCATTCATTAGCATACATCGCGGCCCGCGCAGAATCCTTAGCCATCTGTGCGGCAACACACTTGTTGAAGTAGTCTCTGTCACGTTGCTGCATCCTTGCACTTGATTCAGCTATCTTGCTCTTCTGAGTCTTCAGGCGGTAGACACACATGGCGATCTTCTCCTTCAAAGGCGTTCTGTGACCGAGCATTCCACCGATCTTCTCTCGAAACGGTTCCTTCGGTTCTCTCTCCCAATTCTTAATCATTTTATACGCCAAACGACTCACCTCCTACCCAGCAAGCAAAGCTTAATCGCAGAGATGGAGAGTACTGATCCCGCATCGATGCGAATCAGAACCTACCATCTTCAAGTTGTCAACGTCTTCTGGCGTTTCAGTCATAAAACCTTTTCAAGAGGTTTCCGCCATTCGAATACGCAGTTTCCCAATTTGACAGTACCATATGTGCACGAATGCGTTCAGGTTCTTGTCAATCTCCAACTAAGCTTCTTCATCATCTTTAAACAAAAGTCTCAGAAAAACATCGATATTTTCCTGAAGTACCAGGCCGATTCTAATCAATTTCCCAGCAGAGAAGAACTAGACCTTGACCTTCCCAGCATTCAGGTTAGCCCAGAACCTGTTGCATCGAATAGTATGAGTAGATTAGATAGACGCCTATCGCGATCAGCACAACTCTGCCAATCCGGCGAAGTTACATAACACGGACTTCGACAGACGAAGCTAGAGCCTAACATATTCGGTCCTTTGTTATGAGAGAGTTTATCAGTGAGAATCTCTGCGATGATTGAGTTTGAACAATCATAAATTGTTAGAGCTACATACAGAGAAGCTCTGAAAATGGGGGATGGTGATATGCCAAGAAGCGTCAAAGTCGCCATCTATAACGGAAATATTATTACTATGAATCCGTCGAAGCCTAGGGCCGAATCCTTATCGACCATGAACGGAAGCTTCCTAGTTGTTGGAAGCAATCGTGAAGTAGAGAGAACGATTGGGAAAGATACCTTAGTACTGGACTTGAAAGGAAAGACAGTACTTCCGGGCCTTATAGACTGCCATGTCCACCTCGTAAAATACGGACTCCAGAAGCCAGGGATCAATCTCAGGAATGTCAAATCGATAAGCGAATTGAAAAGAAAACTCGAAAGGAGAGTAAACTCGTCAGTTAAGGGTTCTTGGATTGTAGGCCATGGTTGGGACCAAGATAGATTCGAAGAGAAGAGGTACCCGACGAAACTCGACCTTGACGAGGTTGCTAAAGAAAACCCGGTGGTTCTAAGCCGCGTATGCGGACACATATGTGTAGTCAACACAGCCGCCTTAAGAATCGCGAATATCAGTAGAGAGATAGGCCCCATTCGGGGAGGACAGATAGATATAGACTCCGAAACCGGGGAGCCTACTGGAATCTTGAGGGAAGCCGCTCAAGACCTAGTGTGGAAAGCCGTTCCTCCACCGAAACCGAAAGAGCTCGAGACCGCAATCCTAGGTGCATGTAAAGATGCGGTAAAGGTCGGGTTAACTTCGATTCATTGCTTAGTCGACTCATCGAGTGAAATATCAGCATTACATGCCTTGAGGAAAAGGAAGAGGCTGCCTCTGAGGGTCAATATTCTTCCTCCAGAAGAGCTTCTGGAGATCTTGGCAGCTCTTGGCATAAAGACTGGGTTCGGAGATGACTACTTGAAGATAGGCCCCGTCAAGATATTCACCGACGGTTCACTCGGCGGTCGGACTGCCGCCCTAGCTGAGCCTTACAGCGATGATCTTGGAAATAGCGGAATAATGATCTTCAGCCAAGATGAGTTGAACGCCATCGTCGAGAAAGCTCATAAATCAGATCTTCAAGTTGCTATGCATGCAATTGGCGATAGAGCTATAGAATTTGCATTAACCGCCGTGGAAAACGCGCTACGTCGCTTTCCAAGAAAAGATCATAGGCACAGGATCGAACATGCCTCCGTCTTGAATAGACTTCTGATTAAGCGAATGAAGGACCTCAATGTTATAGCTTCGATTCAACCAACCTTCACTATCTCGGATTTCTGGGTTCCTCAAAGAGTCGGTGCGGAAAGAGCGAGGCTTGTCTATCCTTTCAAAACTTTGATGAAGAGTGGCGTACTAATTGTGGCAAGTTCAGACTGCCCAACAGAAATCTTGAATCCGATTTTAGGAATTCAAGCTGCAATAACGAGAGGAGGATTTGTACCCAAAGAAAGTCTCAATGTCAACGAGGCTATACAAGCCTTCACGGTCAACGCGGCATATGCTAGCTTCGAAGAAGAGAGCAAAGGCTCAATTGAAGTAGGGAAACTCGCAGATTTCGTCGTTCTTTCAGAAGACATAACTCGAATACCTTCGGAGAGAATCAAGGATGTTCGTGTTGAGATGACTGTTATTGGAGGGAGAATAGTCTACACGCGAAGAAGCTTCGTGGCTTGCTCCCATCCTTGAGAGGATGTGGGCTTATGGGCTTGTAGGTTGCTATTTCTTTTGCCCGTTCATCCCCAGCACGGGCGAGTTAACTACGCCTGTTCAGATCGGGGTGTTACTCAGAAACGGGACATAGATGTTTAAGGCTCTGTCTAAATCGGTATTATACCAAAGCCAGCAGCTCCGGAAGTGGAATAGGCTTCGATCGATGCGTATCATATTCCTAGAGACCCCTTATCCCCCCTGTTTTGATGTAAGTTGACGCATACGTTCCGATTCCTATAGGAATATTTTTAAGCCAAGAAAATTATTGCGGAATCTCTACCTAGTGTGAAGCAACAGCACAGCAGACGGCGGAAACCGTCGCGCGGAATCGATCTGCCTGAAGCCAGATACGGAATCAGTTCTACTTCTAGAGGATGTGGGATTTCTTGCTAACTTCGATGGGCTATACCCACAAGCTCGTCGAGCCTACGAAAGCCCATGTCTCTCATATAGTCGGCTAGTCCGCTTTCAATTTCCTTGAAGATGGCAAGATCCTTGTGCATAATAGCGGTTCCGATTTGAATTGCAACCGCTCCCGCAAGGAGGAATTCAACAGCATCCTGCCACGCAGTGACTCCGCCGCAGCCTATGATAGGGATCTTCACTGCTTCATAAAGTTCAAAGACGCATCTAACCGCGATAGGCTTGATGGCTGGCCCTGACAGCCCACCTATCTTCGCGCCGAGAATAGGCTTCTTGACATCTATATCAATAGCCATCGCTCTAACAGTATTTATAGCGCATAACGCGTCAGCCCCACCTCTCTCAGCTGCAACGCCGATAGCCACAATATTAGAGACGTTCGGCGAGAGTTTCACTATAACCGGCACATCAACCTTCGACTTGACACTCGACGTCACCTCAGCCACAAGATCCTCCTTCTGGCCGATCTCCACGCCCACTTCCTTCACATGAGGACATGAGACATTTAGCTCCACAGCATCAGCCCCTGCTTCTTCCGCGATCCTAGCAGCTTCTCCATAGTCATTCTTGGAAAATCCGTAGACACTTGCTATCACAGGGATCTTCGCGCCCTTTGCTTCTGCAATCTCTTCACGTATCGCCTCGACTCCTGGGTTCGGTAGACCGAAGGCGTTCAGCAGACCGCATGGAACCTCAACCACCGTCGGGTTTGGGAACCCCTCTCTCGCGTCAATCCCGCAAGACTTCGTAACTACCGCGCCGGCCCCTGAATCAGCAACGCGCCTCAGAGTTTTGCCAGAGATCCCTAGAACACCTGAAGCCAGTATGGTTGGGTTCTTCAATTTCAATCCAGTGATATTGACAGAAAGATCAGTGTTCAATTGTCGCTACACCGCTCAAAGGAAACCTTTATTGTGCATTAGGAAATTAATGTTAGTGGTCGCTGAAGCTCCATTGAAATGGGGTTGATGATTGGCTCGAGGCGAGAAGAATGAAATCGTATGTTGTAGATTCACCGCTAGGCATCTTCGCTCTAAGTAAGACTGGGAAGGTTGTAGAGAAAGTCGTATTCGGCTCAGACCCAGTTAAAGCGGCGGAGAAACTGAATAAACTCCAATCCGGAGAGATTATAGAAGAATTCTCAAACCTTCTGAAAATGTTGAAGAAGATGGACTACGATACCTTCGTTTTCGAGAATGAGACTATCGCTAGGGCAGTCAGAGAGAAGATAGGTTTCGAAGTTGAAGTTGAGAGACCGTCAAAGGTAGTTGAGAAGTTTAGACCGAAGCTTTCCGCTCAAGCCGTCGAGCTGAAGATCTTTAGAAACAAAGAAGAGTTCAGCAAGTTTCTTCGAGATGTCGCTGTGCAATTGACAAGGATGGCGATAACAGTAGCCGTCGCCAAACGGGACCTATACGCCGTACAAGCTGTAAGAGCAATAGACGATCTGGACAAGACTTTGAATCTCTTCGTCGGTCGGATACGTGAATGGTATGGGCTCCATCTCCCAGAGCTGGACAGGCTGATCGACAAGCATGAGACATACTGTAGACTGGTAGCAGATCTGGGGAATAGAAGAAACTTTACGAAAGAAAACTTGGAGAAGGAGGGGCTCCCGAAAGATAAGATAGGAGCAGTGGCTGAGGCTGCAAGTAGATCTAAAGGCGCTGAGATAAGCGATGAAGATCTGGAGTGGACCCGGTCTTTCTCTAGAGATGTAATAGAACTCTTCAAGTTTAGAGAGAGAGCTGAACAGTATGTCGACTCGGTCATGAAGCAGGTAGCTCCAAATATGAGCGCGATCCTCGGATCTGTCCTTGCCGCTAGATTGATATCTATTGCCGGTGGGCTCGAAAACTTGGCTAAGATGCCTGCGAGTACGCTCCAAGTGCTGGGGGCTGAGAAAGCTCTATTCAGAGCTCTGAAGACTGGTGCTAGGCCTCCTAAGCATGGAATAATCTTTCAGTACGCGGCAATCCATCAGGCGCCTCGCTGGCAGAGGGGAAAGGTTGCAAGAGCACTTTCTGGCAAGCTCGCGATCGCTGCGAGGGTCGACGCTTTCGAAGGCGAGTTTATAGGAGATAACCTTAGAAAGGACTTGGAGAAGAAATTCGAGGAGATCAAAGAGAAGTACAAGTCTCCTCCAGCGAGGATAAGGCATGAGAAGACAAGAGGCTAGATCTCATGAGAAGTTCGAAGGAGTCTACTGGATAGCTCTTGAGGACGGTGCCAGAAGACTATCGACGAAGAATCTGAGCCCCGGAGATACTGTTTACGGCGAAAGACTCGTAAAGATAGGAAAAACAGAATATAGAATTTGGGATGCCTATAGAAGTAAGCTAGCTGCAGCAATACTGAAAGCTCTTAATTTTCTCCCGATAGTCCCTGGAGGAAAGATTCTCTACTTGGGTGCGGCAAGTGGAACAACGGCGAGTCACGTCTCCGACATAGTTGGCGAGAAAGGCGTCGTATACTGCGTCGAGTTCGCTCAGAGAGCCATTAGAGAACTTGTAGACAACGTGTGCGAGAATAGACCCAACGTCTATCCCATACTGGCGGATGCCAGGTTTCCGGAAAGGTATCGGTCGATCGTAGGAGAGGTAGACTCTATCTACTGCGATATCGCTCAACCGGAACAAGCCAGAGTTCTAGCTGATAATGCTGACATGTACCTGAAGTCTGGAGGAGGGGCTGTACTCGCTGTGAAATCAAGAAGTATAGATGTCACAATGGCGCCGTGTAGGATCTTTAGGCAAGAGGTTGAAACATTAAGGAAACGGAGATTTGAGATTCGAGACACTGTTCGATTAGAGCCATATGATAAAGATCATGCAATGGTATCAGCCACATTCAAGGAGAAATAGAACTTTCATGCCGCAAGACGTATTAGACAGAGCTTTCGACGCCGTTCTGAAGGAAGAGATAAGGAAACTTAACACTCACCTTCCACGCAACAGAAAGACCCTCGAACAGTTACTATCAGAGGATGAACCCCATGTGGAGGCAATAGATGGAAGTCAAATCCCGTTTAAGAAGGAGGAACTGGCGGAACTCGCAAGGATCGTTCCCGAAAAGTTTCACAAGAAGATCCATCTACCTTTCCTAATACTCAGGAGGATGGACCTAGGAAAATCTATCTACGCTGTTTCGGGGAGCAAAATCGAGGAATTCACTATCAAGAAAATGCTGGAGTTGACGGCCTTACCGTTTGAAGAGTTTGAAAAGGATAAGGAGATTCTGTACCTGTACAGGCCGTATGTGAGCCAGTTGGTAAGGGGATTTCATTCTTTAGTAGTGATTGGATTTGGCGTTCCGGAAGAGCTTAGGTCTCAAATTTAGAGAGTCGTTTGCCTGCTATTCCTCTGCAATTTCTTAAGAGTCTTCCAAGAGCGCCTCACAATTGGAGGAGGAAAGCCATGCTGTTCAATCCAATTCTCCAGGAACGATATCGTCTTCGCGTCCGTAACATACCCAGACCCGAAATCTCCGTATTCTGCTCGAAGTCGCGCAACCTCCTCGTCTCTCCGAACCTTCGCTAGAATGGAAGCTGCTGAAACAACTGGATATTTACGATCAGCATGATGCTCCGATACTATTCTCACCTGAAAGGACAGGTTTTCCAGTATGTGTCTTGCGAACCTCTCGCACAAGACATCTGAAGCGTCAACATAAGCGATATCGGGCTTAAGTCGTGATATAACCTCGGCCATTGCTTTCGCTTCGAGAAAGTTCAACCTCTGAAGCTTCTTCGCCTTATGAACAACTAGATCTATTTGGTCAGGCGTGAGTTCGACATACTCGTATCGTTGTACTACTTGCTTTATCTTCTCTTCGAGGCGTCTTCTGGCGCTGGGAGACAGAAGCTTGGAGTCTCTAACCCCCAGGGAGACCAGTTCGTGAATTCTAGAATCATCGATCAGTACGCCGGCGATTATCAGTGGCCCTATTATTGGCCCGCGCCCTGCATCGTCCAAGCCCGCTACTCGCATATCTTGCTCGCCTCAAATCATTCTTGAAATAATTGTTGCGATGGCTCTTTTCTAGTTTGTGAGGTGGCGTGATTTTAGCATTTAAGGTGCTGAACTTGATAATGTGGATGTTGCGGCGTCCAGATTCGACGGACATATCTGTGCGGTATGCAGCCTTTGTAAAGAATCTCTTCCTTGAGCGCGTGCTCAGTATTGTGGCCAGGGTAGGCTTCATGAGCGACCAGTTTTGGAAGATTAGTAATCTCGATAGGCTTGTCAACATTGATCTCTACGCGTGAACACAGTTTTCCAAGGTACCAGTTATAGCCGCTCCAAGGCTTGTTCTTGACCAGTCTGAAGACACATGTGCCTAGCTTCTTTGTACCGAGAAGCTTTCTCGATCTATCAGCAAGCTCTCTCGTAAGAGCGCTGAGATCAGGTTTAATTAGCCTCCTTCGAATGTATCGCTCCCTACGCCATCTTCCGAGCTTCCGTCTCAGATCGAAAGTTCCGAAAATATCAGAGAACCTTTGGCGACTTTTTGAAGGTCAGCCTCACTTATCTTTGCGATTCTTATGTCGAAAAACCCCTCTCAACACGGAATCGCTTCCCCGTCGAGTCTCCTCAATGTCGTTAGAAGGCTTTCCAGCTGTTTTGGCAGAAACGTCTCTCTAATCTTGTCTTCGGTAGGGACTTGCCCCTTAAGCCCTTCAGCATCTTATATAAGCTTCGAAATCGATCTCTTGGGTTCGTTATCAACCTCAGCCTTCAACCTTTTCGGCCCGAAGTACGCATCTACATATCTAGGAAAATGTTTATCGATTCTCAAACTGAGCTTGCAATAAAGTGTACCAAACTCAGCTCTCTCATCTACCATGGAATTTGGCTCCTGAACTTGAATCGCTCATCAAATTGAATGGTTTTAGGCTTGAAGAAGTTCGTTTAGTACTGCCGTTTTAAGATACGACCTGTTGTCATGGGTGATCTCTAGTATCTTGACGTCGGATCTCGATCTAATGTGGTCTATCAGCGCGGACCTCGCTTTGTAATGAATCGTTCCAATAAGAGGTTTTCCCGCCTCAACCGCTTTTTCAACGGCCGTCTTGAAGTCATCGCTACACAGCTCCATTGGACCTATCTCATCTATCACTACGACTGAGATAGTTGAATCAGCAGCAGCGCGGTTTATCGCGTTTACTCCTATTTCTAAGAGATCCTTCAGGTTGACTCGATACTTCCCTATTTGAGGTCCTACCGGCTGCTCTACGTGAGCGAGCCAACCTTTCTGGCCGGACGCCAGATCCGAGATTTCGAAGCCTACTCTTACGCTTCCATCCCTAACCTCTCGACTGACCATGCCTCCAACCTTGAGACCTCTACTCTCTAGCTCTCTAATCGTCTCGATGAGAAGGGTAGTCTTCCCAGCACCGGGTCTTCCCGTAAGAAGTATCTTCCGCACCATGGAGATCAGCCCAAGAAGCCCCTAGCTAGAATGTAGATCTCCGAGCTCTTTGCCTTACTGGCTTTAGGTTTTACAAATCTAACATGTCTGAAAGACATTTTGGCTTCCTTCTCAAAGTCTTTCAGCTCAGGTCCGTGAAAGAGCTTAACGAAGAGGCTTCCGTTACGACTGAGGATCTTCTTCGCTATTTCAAGGGATTTCCTCGCTAAGTATATCTGGCGTGCGTGATCAGTACTCCAAGCGCCTGAAATATTTGGTGAAACGTCTGATAGAACTGCATTCACCCTGCCTTTGAAATCTTCAAGAACATTGACGATATTTGAATCGTTTGATATATCTGAACGAATCGTAATGACATTCTTGTATGGCAGAGCGGCAATGGGCTCAATGTCTATCCCTATGACGCGCCCTGTTTCTCCGACAGTCTGCCTCGCCACTTGAAGCCAGCCGCCAGGCGCCGATCCGAGATCCACAACCAAATCACCCTTCGATATGAAACTAAACCTTTTAATCGCTTCGAGGAGCTTGTAGGCGGCTCTACTTCTGTACCCTCTCTCCTTCGCCATTCTATAGTACTGGTCTCGCTGCCGTTCCTTCTTCCATTTCTCTGACAAACGCTAAGCTGCACCAGCCTGTTCGCCGGCTGTCTTCACTAGCCACTCTGTCAGTTTCTCGCATCTGCTGGGATTGATCAGGGCGGTATGCCCGCACCTCTGTTCAAGGTCGCAGAATGCACATGGAACAGGCGCAATAGAATCGACTGTCGAGAACTTACGTCTAGCGAATACTCTGTACGTCCATCTGCCCTCTGAAAGTTCCTTCTTCCTCTCTATCAACTTCTTTCGCTCGAGTCTCAATATAGCTCGAGAGCCTTCCCGACTATCAGCCTTCATCTTCTTCCAGAGTTCCGATTGGAGTATTCCTTTCTCACCGCTGTTCATGATCAATTGAAGAACGTCTTGTTCAGTGGGTCCTCTCCTTGGCAATCCGTGCACCAAGCAAGAACATCCTTTTAACTGGTGAATATCAAGCTACCGACCCTTTTTAAGGGTTATACAGGCGTACTCTATGTTTCAGGTTACTCTAGCACCGTTTTCTATCTCCTTGTCGACGCAGAGCAACGCTAACTTTTCGGCCTTCTCGGCAGCCAGCAGCATGCCTTCAGACATCTCGCCTGAGAACTTGGCTGGCTTCAAGTTGACCAAGTAGATTATCTTCTTCCCTTTTAACTCTTCAGGCGTGTAGTATCCTACTAAGCTAGATACGGTTTGGCGAACTCCGAGTTCGCCGAGGTCGACTTGGATCTTGTAAAGTCTTTCTGTCCTCTTAACATGTTCGACGCTAACGACCGTTCCAACGCGCATATCCAACTTCTTAAATTCATCGAAAGCTACGTGAGCACCCTCCACAAGCATCATCCTCTACTCTCAGATTCCTAGCGACCACCTTTTTAATACCTATGTTAAGCTTGAATCGAAACGAGATTTAATTTGAGCGTGATAATGGCTTCCAGTCCATTCTCCAGCTCTTCCTTAGCCTATGTAAGGGCTGAGAAATCGAAATTCTTATCTTTCGAGTCGAGAATTAACTATCCTCGGTGCTTCTGATGACAGCGCACGAGCCCATATACCGCTATCAACGAGCCGGAAGACTGGTCGCTTACTATCCGCCAACCCAAGAATACTTCTACCAGCCACCACCTCAAAGATGCGTCTACCAGCCTCCCCCGGTAGAATACTATGTGCCGCAGCCAGCTCAACGTTACCTCTATCAACCGCCTCCCGAGTGTGTCTACTACCCGCCCCCTCAGGAACGTACGTATCAGCCTCCACCTCAACGGTACATTTACCAGCCACCGCTAGTGGAGTACCTGTACTACCCACAGCCGTTGAAATATCTCTATTATCCGCCGCCGCAACGGCTGGTCAGCACGCGGCAAAGAGTGTGGACGAGACAGCTGTAGGCTACAAGCAACCAGCCGTTAGAGATTCTGGTTTGACGCAAGCATTCGAAAAGAACAAACGTTAATATCGGAGAGACTGAGCATCGAACTCATTCTAGTCCTCTGACTAGAGGAGTTCGCGTTGCCAGAAGTAAAGATGAGAGGCTTCAAGAGCACAGCCAGAATAGCCGAAGCAACAGCAACATTCTTCAGTGCCTTATCCTTCGAAAAACCCGTAGTAGAGTCGGTGCCAACTCTAAAGGCTCTGGGTCGCGTCCTCGGTGAAGATGTGATATCTCAGGTTGATGTTCCACCATTCCATAGGAGCGCTGTAGACGGATACGCAGTGCATGCGGAAGACACATTCGGCGCTTCGCGTACAAACCCATCCATCTTGACCTTGATCGATGAAATAGAAGCTGGAGACAAAGTCGTTCTCGAAGTCAAGAGAGGAGAAGCTGCAAAGATAGCCACGGGCGCGGCCATGCCGAAAGTTGCGGACGCTGTCGTAATGCTCGAATACACAAAGGCGATCGATCCTCATCGCATTCAGATATGGACCGCTGTAACACCTAGCGAAAACGTAACGAGGAAAGGTGAAGACGTTCATGCAGGTGAAATCGTACTCGAGAAAGGCGTTAGGATAAGACCGCAAGATGTAGGCGTCTTGGCGATGTTGGGAAAGACAGTCGTCAATGTCGTGAAGAAGCCAAGGGTCTCAATCTTCTCAACTGGAGACGAGCTCGTCGAAAGAGAGGAAGAGGTTAACGCAGGAAAGACCATCGATGTCAATAGACCTATTCTTCTCTCAATGATAAGAGAAGCAGGCGCGATCGGCCTGGATAAAGGAATAGTAAAGGATCAATTCGAAGACATACGGAGAAAGATGGAAGAGTCTCTCGATGAAGCTGACGCCGTAGTTGTTACAGGAGGCACTTCTGTAGGAGCTAAAGATCTGATTCCTGAGGTTGTTGACTCGATCGGAAAACCTGGCATGCTAGTCCACGGTGTATCGATGCGCCCTGGAATGCCAACAGGTCTCGGAGTTGTAAACCGTAAACCCGTCATATCGCTGCCGGGAAACCCAGTCGCAGCTATGATCGCGTTTGAAGTGTTCGTCAAGCCCTTAATTTCAAGGTTGATGGAAGCACACGAAGAATTAACCCCGAAGATCAAGGGCAGATTGATTAGAAGAATCGCATCGGTGCAAGGATTCCGAACCTTCAATCGAGTACTGGTCAGAAGATTGGGGGACCAAATATCGGTCGAGCCGATTAGGCTCACTGGTTCTGGCATCCTCACAAGTATGACTAAGGCGAACGGTATACTCGTCATCCCTGAAGATGTGGAAGGCTATGAAGCTGGCGAGGAGGTGGAAGTTTCCCTTCTCCGTCCAGTAGAGGAGATTTGAAGAAGATGACGGAGAGAAAGGTCTTCAGAAAGCTACTGAGCGTAGAGGACGCATTAAAGAAACTTCAAGAGTATTATGTCGCGGAGCCTCTTGGAAGCGAGGAGATTCTTGTCGATAAATCGCTTGGAAGAGTGCTAAGTGAAGACATAGTCTCAATGGTCGATGTCCCTGGTTTCGATAGAGCAACCATGGATGGGTTCGCAGTCATAGCGGAAGACACATTCTCGGCCCAAGAAGATAAGCCTGTAAAGTTGAAGATCGTTGGAAAGGTGGAGGCCGGCGAGAAACCCGAGGTAGAGCTCAGAGGAGGAGAGGCGGTTGAAATTGCGACCGGCGCACCTGTTCCGAAAGGTGCAGATGCCGTCGTGATTGTTGAACAGACGGATCAGAAGGACGATGTAGTTTTAATCTTCAAGGCTGCCGCACCTGGAGAGAATGTTATGGGCGCTGGAACGGACATAATGGCGGGAGAGACAGTTCTGCGTACTGGACAGGAGATTACTTCGAGAGAGATCGGTTTGCTGGCAGCTCTGGGAAAGAGCAGAGTAAAAGTGTATAGAAAGCCTAAGATAGCGATCATCTCCACAGGAAATGAATTGATCACCGCTGGGCAACATCTGGAGTACGGGAAGATCTATGACATCAACTCCAAAACACTTGCAGGAGCAATCCTTGAGAGCGGATGCGAACCCATTCCATTGGGCATATGTTCAGATGACCCTGAAGAAATGAAGACGAAAATCCAGCAAGCGTTGTTGATCGCTGACGTAATCTTAACATCAGGGAGCACTTCCGCAGGAGCGGGAGACGTTCTATACAGAATCATAGGAGACTTCGGCGGGCCTGGAATAGTCGTTCACGGTCTTTCCGTCAAGCCGGGGAAACCGTTGATCGTCGCCGTAGTAGAAGGGAAGCCCCTCTTCGGCCTTCCTGGTTATCCAACGTCCGCAATTATGATGTTCAACCTGATAGTCAAGCCAAGTATCTCTAAAATGGCTGGTCGCACGGTCGAAAGCGCGACTTGGCTCGAAGGGAAAGTAGCATCGAAGATCTTCTCAGCTAAAGGCAGACGCGAGTTTCTTCCCGTTCACATCGTTGAGGATGAGATGGGAAAGCATCTCGTTTACCCAGTACTTTCAGGTTCAGGAGCCATAACTTCACTGGCTCTTACGGACGGCTTTATAGATATCCCTCAAAATCAAGAGCTCATCGAAGAAGGAGAAACTGTCCGCGTAGAACTTTTCAGTCCAAAGTTTCAAGCCGCTGACTTGGTGTTCATAGGAAGCCATTGCATAGGTCTTGACATTTTGTTCGGCCGTCTAAGAAGACGAACTCCAACACTCTCATTCAAGATAATCAATGCTGGATCGATCGGAGGATTGCAGGCAGTTAAAAGAGGGGAAGCGGACGTAGCTGGGGTTCACTTACTGGATGAATCGACAGGTGAATACAACATTCCATTCCTCGATCAGTACGGCATGGCTGAGACAGCTACTTTGATTAAGGGTTACAATAGAGAGCAGGGGTTTATCTTCCCGAAAGGAAACCCAAAACGGATTAAAGGCTTCGAAGATCTCCTACGAGATGACATATCCTTCATCAATCGTAACCCCGGATCTGGAACGAGATTACTGATCGACCTGAACCTTCGCACTGTCGCCGAAGCGAGAGGACTTAGTCATTCACAGCTGACAAATCGAATAAGAGGCTATCGAATCGAAGCAAAATCGCACTCAGCTGTAGCCCTAGCGGTCCTAAACGGCAAGGCTGATGTCGGTTTCGGAATCAGAACAGCGGCCGAAATCTACGGTCTGGACTTCATTAAAGTGGCGGATGAAAAGTATGATTTCCTCATTCCGAAAAGACGCCTCGAGAGAAATCCCGTTAAACAGCTTGTATCAGAACTTGGATCAATTGAATTCAGAAGCGAACTCGAGCAGAACGCCCCTGGTTTGGTCGCCACAGAGGAAACAGGCCGCGTGATGAGCTGAGCGCGGAATTTCGATATGAGGGATAGATGACTGCACGAGCAATTGGGCAATGATGCAAGTCATTATCAATCCGAACTCAGGGCAAACACTATCTCTCAGCGCACTTCATACTACCCTACAGGTCCAAGCGGTTTCCGGTAAGGTGGATCTCTTAAGGAAGGAAACTATGAATGGTCGAGTTGACGATTAAGGATCAGAGTTTTGACGAGAAGACCTCAGCAAGTTGTGGCAGGCTTGAAATTGGTAAGGTGAAGTCAATTCTACCGAACAAGTTTGCTACCACAAGCGAGTTGAATGCTTCGAGACTAATTGATTTCAAGGGTCTTCTACCGAGCGAAGTGGTTGTCTCAGCGAAATTGATGTTTCCGAACACGCTAAAGAAGCTGCTGACAGAGGATCAACTGCTTAAAGACTTTGCTAGAAGACTCTCTAGAGAGACCGCTGGCGCTGAAGAGTTCTCGCGAGTGATGTTTCTGTGTTTTAGAGGTGAGGCTGGGATAGAGAGAGCGGAGGATTTGAGGACAATTCTAGACATACAATATTTCTCCGATTTCGATCTAATCACAGTTCAACAATCCAAAGCTATATCTGCAGAAGACTTTTCTTCTCTTTTCAGCTTTGCAACCAGATGGAGGGAAGAGAGAGGCATAGAAAAGCCTCTGATGCCTGTGATATCCGCAACAGAGAATAGGCAAGACTTTGAAAGATGCATCCAACCGCTTATGAAACGCGGTATATCTTGCTTGGGCGTAGATATGCGAGGTGGGTTCTATTATCACAGCCTTCGAGCTCTCGAGGATTTGAAGAAGAGCAACCCGAAGCTTTGGATCCACATCTTTCAGGTTCCACCCAAGATCAAGTTTGCGAGGAGATTGTTACCCTGCTCAGAAGGCATGATGCTCCCGTACTTCGGCGTTGACAGTTTTTCCAGATGGGTTGTACCGCCGCCACCTGAGCCATTGACGAAGGACAAGATAAACCTCTTCGATAGGGTTGGCTGGGGAGTCTTCAAGCGTAAAGAGCTATCGGGAATACGTGGCAAACGTTTAGGCTGCGACTGCCCAGTCTGCAAGGGTCTAAATCTAGAAAGCTTCTTCTATGGAAAAGTTCTTACAGCGTTAAGCAGAAGTAAGGTTCACGACCACTTTGCGCAGCAGATAGAGCTGAAGGAATCTTTCAAACACATCAAGGAAAAAACGTACCTTAAGTTCGTCACGTCAAAAGAATTTGCGAAAAAGTTCTTGGACACTGTCAAGAAGGCCTAGCTTCCAGCACAAGCGTCATAAGGCTTTTTAGATCAACTTCAGCCCTTGTCCTCCAACCCAAGGAGAGGAGGCCAGTCTCATCTTCATTCAAGTATCCGCTTCTGATGAATACGTCAATTAGAGTCATCGCTCTCCATCTTCCAAACTTGTACGCTAGAAGCTTCTCAATATCTTTTCTAGGAGCTTTACCCTGTTTCGATATCAGGTAGGAGATAGCTACCGACAGGGCAGAGAGATTGTCTATTCTCCAACCGCACATCCTCGCTTCCCTGAGAGTTAGGCTCCCTTTCAATCCTACGAGGAAACGAGCCTCAGCTTCACCACGGCTAGTTGATGCAGAAAGCGTTGGACCGCCAATAGGCTCTCCAGCGATCTTTCTGACTTCGAGGTCTAGATCGCTTAGAAGTACGTTCAGTTGATTCACAATCTCTTCATAGTTTCTTCCAAGTTTTGTCTTTAGTTCCCAATCTTTTGCTCCGGGCATCTTGCCTCTCTTGAATAGAAGCAGATGAGCTGCCTGCTTCAACTTGTCGCTGTAGAAACGTTTGCTTACGCTTTCTCCTTCCATTCTTTCCACCTTTCTACTCCAATAGAAATAGGAAAGCTCACCATGTGGCGATCTTCTTCAACCTTTTGAGTTTCGTAAGGTTCAAGAAACATCCTACCATTCTTCTTCACGAGCATGCGAGCGTACCCATAGGTTAGCAGAAAGCTGATAAGGTAGGCTCTACGCACAGTGTCCGTGTAGCTGTCTCTAAGGGCGAATTTCCAGTAATCCACTTCTCCACTCTTCGAATATTCGTTCTTCATCTCGCTCCACACCTTCTCCAACATCCTCATGAAGCCCTCTGTCGACGTGAATCCCAACCGCAGGGCCTCGGCCATCTCTACCGATTGAGGTTGAGAGGAGCGTCCGAGTTGCAGACGCCTCCACCGTTCCTCTACGGGAAGCAGATTTCTCCAGTAGTCTAGAGCTTCCTCAACTGTGGTCAATGTGAGTTGTTCAAGCTCCACTGTTGGATGCCAGCATTTCACGAAGATCTCCGCTAGCTTTTTCACTGACAGTCTTTCGAATTTGCGCTCCAGAAACTCAGGATCGGCATACAGGGAACTGGATTGAAATCTCAGCTGAGTATTCTGAAGTTTGATCACCTTGGAGAGTTCGTTGAGTGTTTGAGCGTCTAGGCAGTAGTCGTCCAGATCTTCCCAATGTGGGAAGTACTTTCTCAAGATCTCAATCGCTTGACGAACATCGAGAAGAAACGGGTTAAACTCTCTGTTCTCGACTGCTCGACACGTCTTCACTATGTCTAATAGCTCTCTCCGCCCAGCTGAAAGATGAATCCTTTTAGGCTTACGTTCGTTCTCCATAGACTATTTCAGCTCACTCACAACAGAGGACCCGCTTATGTTTTGAACGATGATAACATGTACGTTTTCATCGGGAGCTATCTGCCCGGGAGTTATTGCAACATACTGTTCGCCCTTCATCTGCTTAGAACTCGAAACGATTAGGTTTGAGATTACCTCCCGGTTTTTCGGATCCATATGAACGTCAAACTCGTCTATCGCTCTAAATGGCGAAGTTATGTACTGTTGAAGCGCAAGAAGAAATGCCACGAGCGCCACGCTTCTCTCTCCACCGCTCTGAGTGAGAGAGTCTATCGGAGTGGGTTTACTCCCTTTAAAGCCGACAAGTAACTCGACCCCCGCTTTTTCTATGTCCTTCGCCTCCACCAACCTCACTATTCCTTTTGCACCAACTTCCGCGAGGATCGAGTTGTATCTCGTGTTCAATTCATCCAGAAAGTTGTTGACGATTTCTCTCCAGGTTTCGAGGCGCTTGCTCAGTTCAAGTAGTATCTCCTCTCTATTCTTTGCAACCGTATGGGCTTTCTCCTTCAGGTCCTGGAGGATATTTGTATATGAGGAGTACATCTTCTCAACGTCTTCGGAGATTTGAGCCAGAGGCTTCAGTTGCTCCTCCATAGCGCTGATGTTCATCATGATATCAAAGATCTTCCTTACTGTGGCTATTCTAGGCCCGAACTTCTTCGCTTCGGCGATCAGAGGTGCAATCTCCTCTTCAGCCATCCTCCGTTGGACCTCAAGGTCATTCAGTTCTTCTGTCAAAAGCGTTTTCTTGAAGGAGAGGACTTCGACTTCAACTCTCGCGTCAATCAGCCTAGACAGGTCAGTTTCAAGCTGCGAATTCAACTCTGAGATCTGCCTATTTAGCGAAAGAAGCTCCTCTTGAGCCCTACTCATCTCTTTTAGGGACTTCTCCAGAAGCTTCTCATTCTCACTCTTCTTCTTCTCCAATCGGTCTGCCTGCTCTCTAAAGTAGCCTGCAAAATCGTTGTAGCTGATATCTTCTTTCGGATTCAAACGAGAGATTTTGGCAACTTTCTGATCCATCTCATTTATCTGCTTTCGACTTTCCTCAAGTATTTGTTGAGCCCATGTTGAGTTCATCCTGTGGCAGATTTCGTTCTTGGCGGCTTCAAGTTTCAAGTCGTCTAGCTGAAGGATTTTCTTCCGAAGACCTTCGAATTTTGCTTGACGCTTGTCCGCGCTTTCTCGCGCTTTCCCAAATTTGTTATCAATAGACTCAATCGCCTTCTTTCTAGATTCAATCCTAGATTTGAGTTTCAGAAGAGCGTTCTCTCTCTTCTCTATCTTTGCCCACAAAAGCTCCCTCTGCAATTCTCTAAGCTTTGATTCAAGCTCCCTTTTCCGCAGATACTTCTCATACTCCCTCTTCCAATAGTCATAAGTCTCTTTCGTAGATTCGAGGACAGAGGCTAAGGACTCTTCCTCGCTAACCACTTTCCTAAGCCTCTGATGAGCATCTATCACATCTCTTCTGTAGGATTGAAAGCCAACTGCCTCCTCCAACATTTGCAGCTTCTCGATTGGACTTATTGAACCGAACTTCCCTACCATCAATTGATGCATGATTATCAATAGGTTGTCTGGATTCAATCCGAATCTAGTGAAGACTTCCGTAACGGTGCTTTTCGATATGGGCTTACCTTGAAGCTCATAGGGGTAGTCTCCATTCTTCTTCAATATCCTAGAGATAGCAACTGTGTCCGTATGGTACTGGGGGAAAGGCCTGCGCCCGTCTCTTTGCGAGTTGTCGATTAGCAACGATATTCTCGCTTGGTCGGTACCCCGCCTTATCAGGTCGCTCAATCTCTTGGCTCGTTCTGTATAGGTCTGACCTAACACCACAGAAACGGCCAAGAGTATGGATGATTTTCCGGCACCATTTGGGCCGCAGATCAGATTCAAGCCGCGCTCAAACGGGATGTACGCGTTCTCGTATGACATGAAGTTTTGAAGTGTTATGCCTCTAATCATCCAATATCTTCAACCTATGGATTCCTCATAAGCATTGCATCCCCTTAATAAAAAACAGTTCGCAACCACACGCTATGTTGATTCTCATGTTCGAATAAAGCTGAATGAGAGCCGCAAAGGATAAGGCTATAATTTCCGCAGAAGTGTGCAGTACGAATAGAAATCGTGATTGCATCTAGAAATCGAAATAGGTTTCGCATTCATTCATCGATGACCACACTATGGTCAATCCATGCAGTAAGAAGCGAAGAAATCTTCGAGGCATACAGAAATGATGTAGACTGCAAGCTAAGTTTATATATCATCTTTTTTATTTGCACTCTTCGTCAAAGGAGTGACTGTGAGGACTTGAAGAGGCTGGGCAAGATCCTACACTTATCGAAAAGCCGCAGCCTCATCTTAAAGTTGGAGTCAGATGTAATTCCTAAACTCGGCTCTCAAGTGTGGAATAGCAAGTTGAAACAAGTAGGCGTGGTCTACGACATCTTCGGTCCAACATCAGCACCCTATATAGCAGTGAAACCGACCATTCCAGAACCTTCAACCTGTGTCGGAAAGATCCTGTATGTAGCTCAAGAACACTAGGTGATTCGTTGTCGGAATCTGAAGCTGAAATGGACGATAGTCCACCGATCCGAAGAAAAACGCGCGTTTGCCCGGAATGCGGCGGGTCAAGACTAATGAGAGACTACGATGCGGCTGAAATAGTCTGCACGAATTGTGGATGCGTCATCGTCGAGAAACTGACCGACTCTAGGCCTGAATGGAGAGCTTTCGATGACGAGCAGAAAGCGAAGAGGACGCGAGTAGGAGCCCCACTTACATATACGATTCACGACAAAGGTTTATCGACGATAATTGACTGGAGAGACAGGCAGGCGGTCAGTAAGAGACTTACACCGACACAGAGGATAGAGCTGTACAAGCTCAGGAAGTGGCAACGGAGAGTCAGAGTATCGGATGCTACAGAGAGGAACTTGGCCGTAGCCCTCTCTGAATTGAGCAAGCTTTCATCTTCTTTGAATCTTCCCAAGAATATTCTAGAAACAGCGTCGGTAATCTATAGGAAGGCGATAAGAAAACGGCTGATTAGAGGCAGATCCATACACAACGTGACGGCAGCCGCGATCTATATGTCTTGCAGGCAATGCGGTGTTCCACGCACCCTCGACGAAATAGCAACTGCATCAAGCCTCAACAAGAAGGATATTGGAAGAAGCTACAGGTTTATGGTCCGTGAATTAGAGACGTTCGTGCCCCCCTCTACCAGCCGCCATTACGCAGCAAGATTCTCGAATAAGCTAATAATATCGGGGAAGGCTGAAGCGATCGCGATAAGGATCTTGGAAACTGCGAAGCAGATGAAACTGACAAGTGGAAGAGGACCCACAGGAATAGCTGCTGCAGCAACGTATATCGCAACGGTCTTGACCAATGAGAGAAAGACGCAAAGAGAGATAGCTGAGATAGCCAACGTGACCGAGGTAACTATCAGGAACCGCTATAAGGAGCTGCTAGAGCGACTCCTTATCGAGGTCCCACTCTAGTCAACAACAGCCGGAAAGCCCCAACCCTAGGACTCTCGTCAATATCTCTCGTAGTGAATAATCTCTTCAAGCTTCCTTCTTGCAGGAGGCTGAGGGTTCTCAGCTGGATACCCCAAGCCCACAAGAGCTATGACTCTAATGGTCCTCGGGATAGATAGTACTTCTCGGACGCTATTCTCACGTTCTATGTCGTTCGGCCGATAAACGGCGATCCAACAGGTGCCAAGGCCCTCTGCTCTAGCGGCAAGGAGCATATTCTCCACAGCTACAGAGCAGTCTTCCATCCAGTGATTCGGCGACCTCTTCGGGTCTGAGCATGCGACTATGCACAAAGGGGCACCGTTAAGCAGGCCAGCGTATACATGAGTCCTCGATAAGTTCTCAAGCGTGTTTCTGTCTCTTACGACTATGAACTCCCAGGGCTGGCTATTACTCGAGGACGGCGCCCAAGATGCCGCCTTTATGATCTTCCGAATAACCTGGTCTGGAATAGGATCAGGTCCGTATCTTCTAATGCTGCGTCTCGTCCTTATCGCCTCGTAAAGCTCCAATCTATACACCTAACGTACTTGGATGCGGACTCTAAGAATAAGCCTTTTCAAATTAGATTTGACCATCTCTCACACTGCGACCGGAATTGTACCGAGGACTAGGCATTCGAGAGCTAGGCCGAGTTCACTTCTTTGACATAGTGAATCCGAGTGCTAGGCCAAGTGTGAAGAAAGCTACCGTGGCGATCAAGGGCATCGATTCCGCCTCCAATTTTAGCTCGTCAACAATGGCTGTCCAATCCTTGGGCCTCGGCCTTAGTATCTGCTCGATTTCCTCGTCAGAGTAGGCTTTCGCCATATCCCTTTACCTTTTTTGAGTTATCCAATCGAGGCGAATTTAAGCATTTGTCCTCTAATAGGTTAGTTGAGCGTTAGTTATGGTTCGATCATTCGCTTGATAGTTTCGATAAGATTAATCTATTGTGACAACAACCTACTACTAGGCGAGGGATTGTCTTTGGAAACTTCCACAGTCAAGATAGAGCCTCCTAAAGACTGTAACATAATAATTGGTCAAAGCCATTTCATTAAGTCTGTTGAAGACCTTTATGAGGCGATTGTGAACAGTGTTCCAGCGATTCGATTCGGTCTGGCTTTCTGCGAATCCTCAGGACCTTGCTTGGTTCGAAAAGCAGGAAACGACCCTGAACTGGTTCAGGTTGCGGCGAGAAGCGCTTTGCAACTCGGAGCCGGACACTGCTTCATAATAGTTCTCAAAGGGGCCTACCCGATAAATGTTCTCAACGCCATCAAGTCCGTTCCGGAGGTCTGCAGCATCTATTGTGCAACTGCGAATCCGGTGGAGGTAATTATCGCGGAGACAGAGTTGGGGAGAGGAGTCTTAGGCGTAATAGACGGTTTCAAGTCGAAAGGAATTGAGACCGACCGAGATATAGATGATAGAAAACTATTCCTAAGGAAGATTGGCTACAAGCTTTAGCATGACCAGCGAACTCTGTTCTCCAAGAAAGAGCCGGGACTATCCCTACAACATTTTTATTGCTAGATCATCTACGAAAGATGTGACTCATAGAGTGGATTGGTGTGAAGGATGCCCCTGAAAATCCACAACACAATGACAGGTGAGGAAGAGGAGTTCAAGCCGATTCACGGAAACCGAGTGAACATGTTCGTCTGCGGCCCCACCGTCTACGATCTGACGCACATAGGTCACGCTAGAACCTATATCGCGTATGACATTATGGCCCGATACTTGAGATACAAAGGTTACAGTCTCTTCTACCTTATGAACATCACAGATGTCGATGACAAGATAATAAGCAGAGCCAAAGAAAGAAACTTGAATCCAGTAGATTTGGCTCAACAGTACACAGTTGAGTTTTACAAGGACATGGCATCTTTAGGCATCAATAGCGTGAACCTCTTCGCGAAGGCTTCTGAATACGTTGCCGAAATAATCGCCCAAGTGAATACTTTACTCGAGAAAGGATATGCCTACGTAGTCGACGGAGACGTGTACTATGATATTTCGAAGTTTTCAGAATACGGGCGGCTTTCTCGACAGAAACCGGACGAATTGAAGAAGCATCGAATTGAGCCGGATCCGAGAAAGCGGAACCCTAGTGATTTCTCGTTATGGAAGAGCCAGAAGCCGGGAGAACTTGCATGGGATAGCCCTTGGGGGAAAGGGAGGCCAGGCTGGCATATTGAGGACACTGCAATCACATACACTCACTTCGGCTCGAGATATGATATTCACGGCGGAGCTGTTGAGCTGGTCTTTCCTCACCACGAGGCTGAGATAGCGCAAGCTGAGGCTGCCACAGGCGAGAAGCCCTTGGTGAAGTACTGGGTTCACACAGGTATACTCAATGTCAAAGGCCAGAAGATGTCCAAATCTCTTGGAAACTTTGTTACGATAAAGGATGCGCTTCAAAGATACGATCCTGATGTATTGAGACTATTCTTTGCATCCAGTCATTACAGAAGCCCCATAGATTTCAGTGAAGAGAATCTGAGAAGTAGCAAGGAACTATTAGAGAGGCTTCACGCAACCTACAATAAGGTTCAAAGACTCTTAGAGAGAAGCCTAGATCTTACTGCCTTTCGCGAAAGCCAGTTCACCAGAATTGTCTCTCAGCACAAGGAGAAATTCATCGAAGCCATGGACGATGACTTTAACACACCCGCCGCTATCGCCACATTAGTCAATCTTGCCAAAGAAGTTGAGAAGTCCATCCCTTCAGGTCTAGACGAAAAGACTATTCGAAACATCTTCGAGACACTGAAAGAAATGTGCTCAATCATAGGAATCTTCGAAGGAAGAGAAGATAAGAAAACCTTTAGAGAGATCTCTGCAGAGTTAGTCAACCTCATAGTCGAGATCAGAGATGAAGCGAGAAGGAAGAATGACTGGGAAACCTCCGATAGAATTCGCGATCGTCTAAGGAAAATCGGAGTGATTTTAGAGGACACAGCTGAAGGAACCAAGTGGAGAGTTTAACGCCTAGTTTTCCTCTAGATTTGAAACAGCGCTGTCAACCCATCGTAGATGAATTTTGCGCTGACCGCCAGAAGGAATATGCCGCATACAGCAAGGACATATCCGTATGCCCTATCGCTCAGAAAACGTTTGCCTTTGTGTATGGAAAGAGAGATAAAGGTATACCAAGAGAGGTCTGACATCCAATGGGCCCATGCGAAGATCAAAACGCCAATCAATCCTGAGACTCCCAACGCTTGCCATATGAAGCCGTTTCCGACGAGGGCCCACCAGAGGAAGAAGTAAGGATTCATTGCGCTAGTCACGATTCCTGATAAGATTGGTCCATAGCTGAGAAGTTTGGTTTGACCCCTTTCAACTTCAAGCCTCAGCGAGGCTTTCTTCGCATATCTGAATAGATCGAAGCCCATCCAGAGCAGGAAACCTCCGCCAAGAATTCCAAGTACTATTTTGACCGTGGTAGAACCTATGATCGTGCTCAAACCGAAGTATAATGCTATTACAGTACTTGCTTCGAGGGCCGCGTGTCCAACAACAACCAGCGGACCTGTTAAGTAGCCTTTTCTAGTCGACTGCAGGATGACGGCAACTAGCATTGGTCCAGGCATCAACGCGCCGGAGAAGCCTACTACAAATGACGTGGCCGCGAGCAACAACAGTTCATTCATAGTGGATCAGGCTTACTGCCGAGTTATCGTTTCCGAATAATGGCCTGCGTTGTAAATTTATTCTTGCTGATGGTTTTCTCGCCTTCGTAGTGGCTTCCTTGCATTCTGAGTATCCTTAACTCGGTTTTCCTTTAGGCTTGGTTTGTCTCGACCTGCATATAGCCTGAGCAAGTGACTTGAGGACGAAACTCCTTGTCTTGCCTCTCCTCTCGACTATTATGTAGCCTGTCTTCTCCCATGGTCTCGATGGTCTAGCTGCCTCGCTTCTCGAAGTTGACTCTAAACTAAGCGCTCTTGCGGCATCTTCAAGTTCGGCAATTTTCGGCATCTCAAGGCATGAAGATCTAGGTAACCTCCGGCCTTGTCTCCTAGACTTGGAAGAGTCCATATTCGCAAGCCAAACGATCATCTTCCCACGCTGCTTCAAGTCGCTTCAACCTTTAGTCGTACTATCTAAGGGCTAGGTTTGATTCGAAGGCTTCCATTTATTGTGTTCTGAAATAGACTCATGAGAGTGAATGATGAAATCTAGAAGAGAACTCGTAAGTACGCTGAGTTATCAACTCAAGATTTCTGAAGGAGAATAGCGTTCACCACTCCATCCTGCCCTGGCCTTGAGGTTACCCTAGCTTGGCCTAGCGGCGTTTCAACTATCGCTCCTTTGGTTATTACACCTCTCCTTTGATAGTCAATGTTCGAGGGATTCTTAACGACCTTTGATATCTGAACCTTCTGCGACTTTTGAGTTGAGGGATCTGTGACATTCGCGAATCTGTAAGCTAGAGCCTTCATTTTCAAGCGCCCGCCTCTCGCTCTACCCCTTGTAAGCTTATTCTCTCCGACTAGGGTCTCAGTTGCATCACCCCCCATCTCGAAGGCTCTCTTCCCTCTATAGGCTCTCCTCCTACCTCCGCTTTTCTTTCGTTTATGAAGATCTCCATGCCCCTGCGGCAAGACCTTTTGCACCTCAATATCTCAAAGCTAGAAGTCCCGAAGCCCTGCAGAAATATAAGCCTTATCCCGCTAGAGAACTAGTCCTTGAGACTTGATTGGACACGACTGGTAGGAGTCTTCTCTTCAGGTTTGACTTCACTGAGTTCGCCAAAGAGCTTCTCAAGTTGTTTCTTCATCAATCGTGTGTCATGGCTTAAATTAAAATAGTCCGCAAAGGTTTCTGTCGTTCGCAGTATCTTCGTTCTCCCCAGCTTCTCTTCCAGTATTAGACCCATCTCTCTCAAGACCTTGACATGTCCGTATGCCAAGTTCCCGCGAACTCGGACGACGTAAGATTGAGTGACGGGTTGCTTGAATGCGATGAAAGACAATGTCCTTAAGGGACCAGGTGTCAGAAGCTGCCTCGTGGCGAGTCTCCTGACGCTTTTGACATATTCGGGCTTCAATTGCATAACGAATCTCCCATCTTGAAGCTCCAAGATCTCCATAGCGCTTCTCATTTGTTTGTACTGTTCAGCAAGTATCCTGGTCAAGAAACGAATTCTCTCTTCGCTCCTCACCCGAATTATCGATCCCAGTATCTTCACGTCAACAGGTCTACCTGTTACGTACAACGCAGCCTCGATGAGACCTATTTGCTCCTTCTCTTTTTCAGTGACCGACTGTTCAGTCCGTTGCGACAGTAGGAATCGCCTCGATAACGTTAATAATTATCTCGCCGAACTCTTCTTCTTGATATATCCGTATCTTTCCTTGACTCGCTAAGAAAAGCATCATAATGAAGTCTCTAACTATCTCTTGAAGAGATAGCGCTCTAACCAACCTTCCGAATGATATGCTCTTTCTCTTCTTGGAGAGCTGGACTAACATTGAAAAGAATCCGTTTATGTGGTCTTCTATGTTGGTGAGGAACTCGTCAAGTTGCTCTATCACTTGAGCTGCCTTGAGAGGTGATTTCTGGGCAGAGAGAAGAGATCTCTCACTTCTGAGAACTTCTTCAAGCGCCTTCAAAACTTCTACAACAGATGTTGACGTGTATTCGAATCTTATCGGGATAGGCAGAGGCGGCGGGATGACCTCCTGAGGTTTGGGCTGAGGTGGCTTAGGCGGCTCCTCCATCTTCAGGACCAATTCGGACTTCATCCTGTGGATGAAGGCTGATGAAAGCAAGGCAGTCCCGGATGCTGAGAAGTCTATGTACCCTTGCTTCTTCATTTCAGCCAAGAAGTTGTTGAGTAGATATGTTACGTTGACATCCCACGGTTTCAGCCTATGCAAACGGAGTAGGTCAAACAGTATGACATACGGTGGGCGTAGCCAGAATGGTTTTTCCAGTTCAGCCAACTACCGCGCCTCCGGCAATGGCAGAGAAACCATCTGAGAGACACCATCTTGAATGTACACCCCGTATATCTTGTTGGCGCGAGATATCGTAGTATCTTTAAGAGAAATGACGACGAACTGTGAGCCTTGGGATCGCTCTCTAAGGAGATCAGCAAGCCTCTGTGAATTGACCGCATCGAGATGTGCGTCTATCTCGTCGAAAATGTAGAATGGCATCGGATGTATCGCTTGAAGCGCTAGGATAAAGCAGACAGTTGCGACTGACTTCTCGCCGCCGCTTGCGCTTCCTATAGTTAATTCAGCCTTCCCGGGAAATCTCAGGTATACGTCGACCCCTCCCCTGAACGGATCCTCAGGATGTTCGAGCAGAAGCCTCCCTGAGCCTCCGTTCGATATCTTGCCGAAGATCTCTTCGAAATTCTTGTTAACCGATTCAAAGGCCTTCATGAAAGTATCGAACTTCTTCCTCTCAAGTTCGTTCATGAAGTTCAGGATTGAGAACTTCTCTCTTTCAAGCTCGTTTATCCGTGTTGACAGTTGCTTGTAGTTGTTCTTGACCTCTTCGTACTGAACTGCTGCAAGTTGATTCACTGCTCCTATATCTTCAAGTTCGTTCTTGATTACGTTGAGTGTAGACTCGACTTTCTTAACTTCCTCAGGCTTGATATCGAATGGCTGCGTGTATCCAAGAGCTCGAAGCTCAGTTTCGAGATAGGATACCTGCATTGTTCTTTCTTTGATCTGGGAGTTCAGTTCCATCATGCTAGCATTCAACGGTTCGTATCGATCGAATACGTTCTTCAACTCGGCCTCTATCTTCTTCATCTCAGCCTCGAATTCTCCTCTCTTCTCTCTCACTGAAGTTAGAGATGAGGAGAGTTTCTCCCTCTGAGATTCAAGTTCAGCCAGCTGTCTCTTTGCTTCATCCAGCCGTGACCTTGACGATTCTATGTCCGCTCTTGTCTTCTCCACTTGGCGCTCTAACCCCTTTGACTGGATTCTCGCTTGATCGAAGCTCGGCATGATCGTTGACAAAGTTGACTCTAAAGTTGATTGTCGGCTCTCGACTGCGATCTGTTCTTGATTGAGCTCATTCAGTTCCTTGGTCAGAACTGCGTACTTCGCCTCAGCATCAGCTAACTGCGATTGTTTCGCTCTCACCCTCAGCGATGTCTTCTCCTTCTCCAGCGTATTGAGCTTCTCTTGAACTAGAGCCCTTTGAGTTGTAATAGATGAAAGGAAGGCCTTCTCCTTATCGACTTCTTTACTGAGACTAGCGAGCCTCTTGATCGTGGATGAAAAGGACTTCTGCCCTCTGGAGAGGCTCGCGTTGATTCCTTCCATCTCTCTCTGCATAGAAGCGATCATATTCTGGCTTGTCACTCGGCTCTCCCTTAGGCTTACTAGCTCTGAGTCAAGTCTGCTAACGTCGGATTCTCCTCTCTGCACCAGAGACTCAAGGGACTCAACAGTCTTGTCAAGGCTCTCCAATGCAGAATCTTTCGGGATCAACGATTCGAGGTCGAGTGGCTCCCTATAGTATCCGCTCTCCATCCCTCCTCCGGGTTCATATAGGTCTCCAGAGACAACAACTGCCCTAAGATTTTTCAACGACGCGAGAAATGCTCCTTTTTGGCTGCTCGCCAGAACAGTATCACCAAAGACGAAGTTTACAGCTGGAACTAGATCATCGTCGCAGTCGATGAAGTCAACTAGGCGGCCCAGAACTCCCGGAGTCTCATCGAAATCTTCTACTGCGCGAACTGTGGCGACGCTGACCAGTGGAATTATCTTAATTCTCCCAAGTTTGGTTCGCTTCAAACTCTCAACGCACCCCAAGGCTGTGTCAAGATCTTCAACTATGAGGGCCTTCACCCATCCTCCAGAAGCCGCTTCTACGGCCTTACGATGTTCTTCCTTAAAGTGGATTAGATCTTCTAGACGTCCGAGAACTCCTCGGATCGCCCCGGTCTTTCCCATCTCCTCGATTCTAGAGAGTGCTCGCTGTTCCGCTGTCAGCCCTTCAGCCAACTTCCTCTGAGTTTCAAATTCTACTATGGAAACTCTTGCTTTCTTCGCAACCTCATTCGCGTCGATTATCTCTTTCCGTCTCGTTTCCTTGAGAGAAGCGTACTCCGAAAGTTTACGTTCGATTTCTTCCAGCCGGTTCTCTTCCTCCCCCTTGAGTTTCGAAAGTTCCTGCGTTCTCGTCTTTATGTCTTCAATCAATGATTGGAACTCTGCCTTTCTAGTTTCAAGGGTGTGCATATGGCTTGAAAGAAGATCTAGCTTAGTTGAGCTGCCCTTAATCAGCGCGTTGAACCTTATAAGCTGCCTTATCAGACCGTCAGCCTCTCTCTCTACTACTTCAATCCGCTTCGTATTCTGGCCTAATTGTTGCCTCATCTCTGTTAGGGCTTCTGATTGCTTCTCGTAAAGCTTCCTCTTCTCGTCCATTGCGTTGGAGAGTCTGTCTCGTCTGCTTTTGAGTTTGCGTATCTCGGCTCTAGTTTCTTCCACTGATCTGTTCAACTGCTCGGTGTGCTGAGCGAGGTCCTCCTTCTGCCGCATTAAAGTTCTAAGGTTAGCCTCTCCAGATTCTATCTCAGTCTTGATGCTCGCGATCTTTGCGCTTACGTCCCCTATATTCCTCTCAACTTCAAAGAGCTGCTGACTTCCCTTGTCAACAGTCTTCTCTTCAAAATCTCTCCTTCGGCTTTCGAGTTGGCTTCGTATCGTTAAGAGTTCTTCCCTTCTCTTCTTTACGGATTCACCCTCTCGCTGCCTACTGTCAACTTCAGCTTTCAAGCCAGCGATTTCAGCCCTAAGACGGCTGATTCGATCTGACAATAGTTGGGCTTGAAGGCGATTCACTTCACTTTTCAAGAAGGCGTATCTTAAGTAATCGTTTCTCTCCCGTTCTAACGATTCGACTCGCATCCTGACCTCGTCGATTCTCGCAGAAGCAACCCTGAGATTCAGGTCAGCTTCCTGAAGCTGAACTTGCGCCTCACTCTTCTTGGTGTCGTAAACTGCGATTCCTATCATATCTTCTATAATCTTCCTCCTCTCTTCTGAGGTAACCTCAGCAAGTCTCGTCACGGCGTGTTGAGGCACAATGTTATGACCTGAGACTTGAATATCTCCTGAAGAGAGAACGTCGGTCAACTGTTTCCGTGAGATACGTTTGCCGTTAAGTCTGTAAATGCCTTCTCCGCCACGGCGAAACTCACGGGAGATCGTTACCGCTTCAGAATCTATCGGAAGACGCCTGTCCGAATTGTCAAATTGAACAGAAACGTAGGCTGATCGCTGTCCAAGCTGTATAGAACCTTTGTGAATAAGGTCTGAAAGAGTTAAACCCCTAAGCTCCTTGGGGCTCAATTCGCCCAAGGCGAACTTGACCGCGTCCGTAACATTTGACTTACCTGATCCATTCGGTCCTGTAACGACTGTGAGACCCCTGTCAAGAGCCAGAGAGACCTTTCTTCCGAAAGTTTTGAAACCTCTTAGATCAATTCTCTTTATGTAAACCAAATCTTTCCTTTTCCACCGATTTCCTTTGTAAAGTGTATTTCGATGCGAATGCGACTTAGTTTCGAAAATAATTCATCGGATCTCAATTTAGCTATTGCGACCAATGATTCTTATGAACAAGCTTTGTGGAAATGATGGGTCATTCAAGCGGACAATATTGACACCAAACGCGCAAAACTGAATATTGGGAAAACTTCAGGTCTGGGTAGAGTCAGCGGCCGTATCTTCTCTTTCTCTGCTGGTAGGTTCTAACAGCCCGTAACAGATCTATCTTCCTGAAATCCGGCCAATACACGTCAAGGAAACATAACTCGCTGTATGCAGACTGCCAAAGTAGAAATCCGCTCAATCGTTCCTCTCCTGATGTTCTGATGATCAGATCAGGATAGGGGTTTGGCAGGTGAGCTGTGTATAGATAGTTCCTGAAAAGTTCCTCGTCTATCTGGTTCAAGGACACTTTTTGCTTAGCTACGTCTTCAACAATCTTTCTAGCAGCATCAACTATCTCCGCTCTTCCGCCGTAGGCTATCGCTATGTTAAGGTAATGTTCATTATAATTCTCTGTTTCTCTTTCAACGTCGCGTAGCATCTGTTGGAGACTTTCAGGCAGGAGATCTATTCTTCCTATCGTCTTCACTCTCACTTTGTTCTCATGCAATCTTTCGTCGTCCCGGAGCCTTCTAGCTTCTTCCTCCATCAACCCTAGTATTCTTTCTACTTCCTCCTCGGGTCTCTGAAAATTCTCCGTGGAGAAAACGTACACAGTAATTGTTCTTATTCCTAGGTCTAAACACCATTTAAGAAACTCTTCAGCTATCTTCGCACCGTAGAGATGACCGTTCAGATATGGAAGTGAACGTTCATTGGCCCATCTTCTATTGCCGTCTAGGATAACAGCGACATGTTGAGGCATATACTGCTTGTTAACTTGACCTTTCAGCCATCTCTCATACAGCCGGTAGGCGCCTAGGATCTTCAGGAACGCACGAAGGCTCAATATATCACACCTAGATCTTGGCTCCTTGAAGGGCACGTGAGCAAACGCATTTCCGCTCCCTTGGAATCATCCCGACAACCTCTTTTAATACAAGAATGAGCTTGGGGATAATCTTTCCAGCAACTTTGATAACTTCCTCCGTCGTGAGTCTAGCCTCAATTCCAGCAGCCATATTCGACACGAAACATATTGTTGCGTAACACATCTCCAACTCTCTTGCAAGGAAGGTCTCTGGAGCTGTAGTCATCCCAACGATATCTGCTCCCAATTTTCTCAGCATTCCTATTTCAGCAGGAGTTTCATATCGAGGGCCTTCTGTACAGGCGAAAACGGCGTTCCTTTTTACTCTCTTAGCATGCTTTCTCGACGCTCTTACTAGGAGAGACATTAATTCTGGGCAATACGGCTGAGTCACATCGATATGAGTCACAGGAGCTTCGTCATAGAATGTTTGGCTTCGCATCCTAGTAAAGTCAATTATGTCACGCGGTACTACGAAGTCTCCGGGCTTGTAGTCTCTGTTCACTGCTCCGACAGCGTTGGTTGCGATTATTCTAGTGACGCCAAGTTTGTTAAGGCTCCACATGTTCGCTCTGTAGTTTACTCTATGGGGCGGAACATCATGTTCTTCCCCGTGTCTAGGCAGGAAAGCCACATTTAAGGAACCTATCTTCCCTAAGGTTATTTTGGGCGAAGGCCCAAATGGAGTTCCAATCCTGAGTTCTCTCCCCTCCCTCAGCAATTCCTCCATACCCGTTCCGCATATGAAAGCGAGGTTAGCTTGAATCAAACCTTCACTATCCATCATGACTCTTGCAAGAACCTATAGCAACATGCTGGAAATAATACTAAAAGCTTTACCAATTAGACTTTGCCTTGTTCAACAAGCAGTTTGAATTCTTCAAACGAAAGTTTTTGACCCTTCTTCAACTTTTCTGAGGCCGTTTCCTCACGTTTCGTCTTGGCCTCATCAATCCTTTTTTGGCGCTCTAATTCCTCTTCCGCCCGTGTCTGATACTCGATTTGCCGAATTCTATTCAATCGCTCCATATACTCTTTATGCGCGTCGGCTGACTTGTTCTTCAGGTCGACATAACTCCTGTGAGCGTTGTCCGCCTCGCCTTTAACTTTAGAAGCGGTTTCGACGATTTCCATCATCTTCTTGTGGTAGACCTCGCTCTCCTCAGCCAACTTTGAAAGTTCGCTATGAATTGTGTCCGCTTGAATCTTGAGAGCCCCAATCTCAGCTCTCAACTCCGTCACTCTTGCCTCCAAATCTCTGGCCTTTTTGTGTAGAGTAAGCTCCACATCTAGCTTCTTTATTCGGGAGATAAGCTTGTTCTCCTCTTTGGCCAGCATCGATGTGGTCTGTATCTTCCAGTCTAAGGCCCGCACGGCCTCTTTAGCCTCCGGAAAGGTTGTGGAAGTTTGCCTTCTAAGAGAATCAATTTTCTGCTTATGCTCGTCGAGCCCTTTCCTTTTCTCGGCAATTTTCGCTCTAGCTTCTTCTCGCTTTGCTTTCAGCCTCTTCACTTCGTCGTTCAGTGTGTCTCTCTTCTTCTTCAGGGTTAGTATTTCCTCAGTCATTCGCTTGAACTTATCATTCAACTGATCTCTCTTTTCAGCCCATATTCTAGCATCTTCGTTGAGACTGTCCCGTTTGCCTCGGAGGGTCATTGCTTCCTCTTCTAGAGCAAGAAGCTCCTCCACGGTGTCCGACGCCGATGGCTGTCTCGACATGCCCGCACCTTTTTCCGCTTTACGTTGGCGCGGATAAGATAATTAAGTTTTGCAATCGAGGTCTCCAACTTAACTCACTGCAACTGCTCAATTGACATGAATTCTCAAAGAATTCTTTTATTGAGTTTCATTGCACGGATGTTCCATGGTCATAAGATACTGCCCTGCTACAGATGTCAAAAGCCTTCTCGAAGAGATAGCCAACAAGCTCGGTTTCTCTCACGTGCCAGTAGGTCAAGTCCTTTGCCTTCGAAGCAGAGGCTCAATGGCTACACATACAATAGCGAGAATTCACGGTCTGTCAAGAGTTTGGCAGAGAGCCCTTGGAGTGAAAGCGCACTATGTCGTTGAAGTGATTTCTGAAAAATATGATAGTCTCACTCAAGAAGAAAAGGAGAAGGTGATCATACACGAACTCTTGCATGTTCCAAAGAGCTTTCGAGGCGGCTTTAGGCATCATAAAGGCTGGATTACGTCAAGGAGAGTCACCGAACTACATCAGGCCTTGACAAAGCGCGGGGGCAGTAGTAGAACCAGTAGATGGGAGAACGCATGATACTTGATCTAGCCAGAAGAAGAGTTACCGTTAGGAAGTTCCTATCCAAAGAAATACGGCTTCAAAAGATCATTAGGATCATTGAAGCTGCTAGACAAGCACCTTCCGGCGCCAATAGACAACCTTGGAGATTCATAGTAGTCAGCGATGCCGGACTCAAGCGGCGTATTCGTGAAGAATGCGAGAAAATCGAAAGAAGTTTCCACAGGAAGGTGCCGGAATGGATGAAGACGTGGCTGATTGAGAAGAAGATCACTCCTACCAAAAAGTTCTTGACTGAAGCGCAATACCTTATCGTTGTTTGCTCTGAGAAAAGGGCAGTGTACCATGTTCAATCAGTATGGCTTTCCATAGGCTACATGCTGCTTGCGATAGAGGAGGAAGGGTTGGCGACGGTAACGTATACGCCTTCGATCACGCTTGGGGTTCGCGAGATAATGAAGATTCCTGACAGATATGTGGTTGAAGCGATTCTCCCAGTAGGCTACGCAGCTGAGAGGCCAGAAAAGAATCGTAGAGCGCTGAGTGGGCTAGTTTGTAGCAATACTTGGGGAACAAGGTTCGAAAAATTCGCGCTTTGGAACACTGGCGGTTACTGAGTGCGATAATCTGATATACGAGGCTTCGCGAGTATCGTTCTGGAAAAGTGGGAGATTGAAAGGAGTAGTTCTAGCTGCTGGCGAAGGAGTTCGACTTCTACCCATTACCGAGACTAGATCGAAACATATGATACCGATTGCGGGAAGACCGATAATCGAGCATATCGTCAGATCCTTGACGACAAACGGAGTCCATGAACTTTTGGTTGTTGTAGGTCATAAGCGGGAGGTTCTTCAAGAGTTCTTGGGTGACGGCGGGAAGTTCGAAGCGAAGATAAGTTATGCAGTTCAACCTGGTCTGCTGGGAACGGCACACGCTATTGGAATGGCTGAGGAGTTCGTTGGAGAAGAGGACTTTTTAGCTGTCTACGGAGACCTCTTCACGACACCCAGTGCTATACATCGAGTTATCGAGACCTATGAGGCAAGCGGAAGGAAGCCGACTTTAGCGGTTGTTCCCGTTCCAAACCCGTCATCATTCGGAGTTGTCTCTGTCTCTGAAGACAAGGTTACGAGAATCGTAGAGAAACCTGAGCCTCAGGAAGTGTCGAGCAACTTGGCTAATGCGGGGATCTATATATTTGGAAACGAAATCTTCGACGCTATCAAGTCTACAGTGAAATCAGAGCGAGGAGAATTGGAAGTAACAGACTCTGTCAATACACTGACCAGCAAGGGAATTGAATTTGCCGTTGCTAGAATAGAGCAGAAAGATTGGGTGGACATGGGTTGTCCTTGGGATGTTCTCGAGGCGAATAGACTCTGTTTAACTGCGCTCGAACCGAGTATTTTAGGCGAAGTTGAGAGCGGAGCAAGGTTGGTGGGTCCAGTCTTCATCGACAGAGAAGCGAGGATTTTGTCAGGAGCGTACGTTGAGGGACCTACATACATCGGAGAGAACTGTGAGATAGGACCGAACTGTCTCATCAGACCTTACACAAGCCTCGGTAAGGACATAAAGATAGGAAATGCTTGCGAAGTGAAGAACAGTATAGTTATGGACGCCACCAAGATACCTCACAATTCCTACGTTGGAGATAGCATAATTGGTGAGAACTGCAATTTTGGAGCTGGCACGATAGTCGCCAATCTGAGATTGGATGATGAATCTGTCAAGATGATAGTCAAAGGTAAACTCGTCGATACTGAAACCAAAAAGCTCGGTGTAATCGTGGGCGATAACGTAAGGACGGGTGTGAATGTTAGCTTGATGCCTGGAGTTAAGATTGGAAGTTATAGTTGGATCGGACCGAACGTTCTTGTTTATAGAGACTTGCCTTCAGGCGTTATCGTCACTCAGAAACAAGAGTTGGAGCAGCGTGAAATTCGACGATAGCTGTGTGAAATGCATGGTGGACTTGGATAGAGAGGAGTTTAAGAAAAAGTATCCGAATTTGGCGAGGGAGCTTGAAGAGGGGGCTGGCAAGGTTCGGATCGATAGTGATCAAAGGTCTGACAAGTTTCGGGGTTACATGCCGAGGCCGATAGATTACTTGAGGAGATGCGACACAGAGGAGCAAGCAATTCAAACTATTGAATACCTCGAAGGAAGAAAGGAGATAACGTGCGAATACGCTGAAGAATTGAGGAAGCAACTCAAAGAGAAGGGAGTTAGAAGCTTCGGACCTAAGAAAGAGGAAGACTACTACCTAAAGCAAGCTGGCTACTAGCCCCTCTTCTTCGCACTTACTATTGATATGACGTCTCCATCTTTGAGTATGTAGTCCTCCCCTACACGCATCTTAGATCTTGCTTCGATAGAATAGATGAAGCCTTCACCCAAGTCTGTGTGAATCATGTAGGCGAATTGTCGAGCTGTAGTACCGTAAGGCACTAGGTAAGCGTCAGGCAGAACCCTACCTTTGTGATCTGAAAGCTTCTCTACGTCTTCAACAGGAAATACAGCTATCATTCGCAAGAGCTTAAGGAAAGCGAGATTGATTGAATCTTGAACGCCTGTAGACCCCCATGGCGTCAAGACCTTCTCCCTTACTTTAACCAATGCTTGCTCCTGCTCTCTCGTCAACACGTTAGGTTTCAAGATGTTGAAGTTGGAGTCCCCAGGCTTATAGTCAGTGATCCCTTTTTCAGCAGCTCTTCTAAGAGCCAGCTCCGCTTCAGCGCAACATGGAACCACCATGTACCCGAGCTTCTTCATACTCTCTATGTTCTCCTCTGCGTAGGGCAAATCGATCTTGTTTGCAGCTATGACCATAGGCTTTGCAATAGCTCTCAATTGATGCAACAATCCGACCAAGTCATCGTCACTCCATAAGGCTGGTGTCTCAGCGTTTAAGCCCGACCTTTGGATCGCTTCTGAGACTTGATTTCTCTTTATGGCTAGCCCGCTCAATCTATCTTCCATAAGGAGTGCGAGATCTTCCCTTGTGCCCTCAGCTCGGTGCGCGATCTTGTCCCAGTCTTTCTTCACAATCTGGAAGAGCCACATGTCAATTTCATGTTCGAGAAACTTTACGTCATCAATCGGGTCGTGCGTTCCCGGAGCGCACAGTTTCCCTTCCGTATCTGTCGCGCCCGCAGCATCGACAACATGAATCAGAGCATCAGCTCGTCTTATCTCATCTAGAAATTGGTTTCCAAGGCCTCGACCTTGCCACGCTCCTGGAACGAGTCCCGCGCAATCGATCAATTCTACTGGTATCAAACGGATGCCGTCCGCGCAGGCTGAGTTGACTGGTTCATCCTTGACATTGAATTCGCGGCACACGCAGTGGGTCCGAACGTATCCGACCCCATGATTCGGCTTTATCGTCGTGAACGGGTAGCTGGCTATTGGAACAGAGACTAGCGTCGCTGCCGAAAAGAGAGTTGATTTTCCTACGTTGGGCTTCCCTATGACGCCGACCATGTAGCCCATGAACATTCCCAATTTGAATGAGATAGCGCTATGCTAATTACGCTTATGGTCATTTTAACATGAGGACACCGTTATCCTAATTGAAGGAATCTTCCAACATCGGTTGCTGCTTTACATCCGGATCCAGCTGCGGTTACCGCTTGCCGATATTTCGGATCACAAACGTCTCCAGCTGCGAATACTCCTTTCATGCTAGTTTCAGTCTCATTCCTTGTTACCACGTAGCCTCTCTCATCGAGTTCTATTTGTCCCTTGAATATCGCTGTATTAGGCTGATATCCAACCGCGATAAAGACGCCTTCACAATCTATTTCAGATACATTGCCGGACTTCACGTTTCTAAGCCTCAGTCCTCGTACTCGCTCTTCGCCGAGAATCTCTTCCACTATCGCGTTCCAGATAAACGCGATCTTCTCGTTCTTAAACGCTTTCTCTTGAAGAATCTTACTTGCTCTTAACGCTTCGCGTCTGTGGACTAGAAATACCTTCTTCGCAAGCTTCGTAAGAAAGAGAGCTTCTTCCACGGCCGTATCGCCACCTCCAACTACTGCGACGCTTCTATCTTTGAAGAAGAATCCATCACATGTAGCACAATAGGAGACTCCCCTACCTCGAAGTTTCGCTTCAGACGCGAGTTTCAAGGTTCTGGCAAATGCGCCTGTCGCGACTATAACCGACCTTGCTTCGAATGTTTGATCTTGAACCATGACCTTAAACGGTTTCTTCGAGAAGTCGACGCAGGTGGCCTCTCCGTTTATGAATTCTGCTCCAACACGTTCTGCTTGATCTCTCATCCTATCCATCAACTCGGAGCCTACAATCGGCTCCGGAAATCCTGGATAGTTTTCCACCTCCATCGTCAAGATAAGTTGGCCACCGGGTTGGCTACCCTTAATAACCAATGTCTTCAGGTTCTCCCTACAAGCGTAGATGGCGGCTGTGAGTCCTGCTGGACCAGACCCGAGAATTATTACGTCGTGCATCTAGAGCACCTACTGTTACCATAGTTTCTCTCTTAGCCAAAAACTCTTGCGAAACACAGCTGAGAAGCAGTTTCATAGAAAGAAGAGGGGAACTAGGTCAAGGACACTTAGTTTCACGGCGGCGCTTCAAGAATGAAACCCTGCTTCATTAGCAGTTGTGTTTCATCTCTTGCCCGCCTTATCGTTTCGAGAGCTATATCGTAGAATTCCTGTCTACTCTTCTTCACTCGAGCTATTCCCTGCTCAGCAGCTTTCGTAGCGACCGCTGCCGCCTCTCTCGGAAAGACTTCCCAGTCATCCATATTTGGAATTATATAGTCTTCCTTGAGTCCCCTATCTTCAGCCAACTTGGCCAGCTCCGTAGCCGCTGATATGCACATTTCATCTGTAATCGTCCTGACTTTGGCGTCAAGCGTTCCTCTGAAGATCCCTGGGAATCCGAGTGAGTTGTTCACTTGATTCGGAAAGTCTGAACGGCCTGTTGCAACTATTCTTGCGCCCCCTTCCTTGGCTTCCCATGGCCAGATCTCAGGGATTGGATTGGCGCAAGCGAAGACTATGGCGTCATCATTCATCAGTCTAATCATGTCAGGCGTTATCACACCCGGCCCAGGTCTTGACATGGAGATGCATGCGTCCACTCCCTTCAAGGCTTCCCTTATTCCGCCCGTTCTGCCCTCCTTATTCGATTTCAAGCACATGTTCCATTTCTCGGGAAATTTCTCTTTAAGTTCGGTTCTTCCGGGATGGAGTATGCCCTTGCTATCCACCATAATGATATTGCCAGGGTTCGCTCCCGCAGCGATCATCACTCTTGATACGGCAATGTTTGCAGCTCCAGCACCTATCATAGCAACTTGAACCTGATTCAGCTTTCTCCCTGTGAATTTCACTGCGTTCATGAGCCCGGCGACTACGACTGTAGCTGTTCCTTGTTGATCATCATGCCAGACGGGGATGCTCATCTCTTTTCTTAATCTGTCAAGTATGTAGAAGCATTTCGGCTGTTCGATATCTTCAAGGTTTATTCCCCCGAATGACGGTTCAAGCCATTTTACTGCCGTTATAATCTCATCAGGATTCTTTGTGTCCAAGCAGATTGGGAACGCGTCGACGCCACCTAGATACTTGAAGAGAAGAGCCTTACCTTCCATAACTGGGTAGCCTGCTTCAGGACCAATGTCACCTAAACCGAGAACTCTTGTGCCATCCGTAACGACTGCAACAGTGTTCCATCGATTTGTATGCTCATAGACGAGATCCTTGTTGCTTTTTATAGCCTTGCACGGCTCAGCTACGCCTGGCGTATACCATATAGCGAAGTCATCGAATGTTCTCACCGGAACCTTAGAGACGACTTCTATCTTACCTTTATAATATGGATGATACTTCAACGCCAATTGCGCGGGAACGTATGCTTTCTTAAGGAGTTCTTCTGTCGAAACCATTCTTCATTCTCCTGTGAGTGGTCAATTTCGCGGGTTCTTATAGTTACCCGAGACCTACATTATAAATCTAACAGAAAACTTAAATCCGTCCGACTCTTCTGCCTCAGAAGAGCGATATCTCCAAATCTAACTTAACCGGAACGGTGGAACAATGGCGACAGCTCAAGAATTGGTCAACTTGGGCTTCACAATAATCTTCTTAGGATTTGCAATAGCCTTCGTCGGTGTGCTCTTGATGGCCATTCGGAGTGGTGCAGTCGGCGGGAAGGTGAAAGGTGGAGGGGCTATTTTGGTTGGGCCTGTCCCAATCGTCTTCGGAACCGATAGAGAATCGATGAAGATTATTTTGATTCTAGCGATTGTACTCACTGTGATCCTTGTCGCTGTTACAATTGTTCCTCGGATTTTGCTTAGATAGGAGGCTGTTGGATGCCCGCTAGAGATTGCGAAATCTGCCGAAGAAAAAGTACTATGTATGTTTGCCGTGAGTGCGGAAGAGAAATCTGTGAAAGCTGTTTCTATGTTCCCGGGTGGCTTTGCACGGAATGCCACAATCGCGCAGCGGCGAAGCATCCTGAAGTGCATGTTGACAGATTTGAAGTGGAAGGTGTGGCGCTCTCGTTCAAACTGTTCATTATCGGATTCTTCGTGATCTTCGTAGGAATCATGTTGATTATGATTGCTTCACTTCTCTCGCCGGGATCGAATGTAAGTGGAGGCGGAGTCTTTCTTATCGGTCCGATTCCTATAGTTTTCGGCTACGGACAATACTCGGCTTGGATGATAGCTTTCGCAGTGATTCTAACGATCGTGGCAGCCGTATTCTTCTTTCTCTCATGGAAGAGAACGAGATAAACTGGCTAGAACTTGACGTATTGTGAGATAAACTGAAGCAGATCTCCGCCCAGAAGAAGCAACGTTCCTTGAGCTAAACATAGAATACCTATAGTAACCGCAACAGCGGGGAACGAGAGGAGGCTTCCTACAGAGTGTAGAATATCCTCAGCGAATCTGAACACAAGGTAGATTGGTAGCGCCACGACTATAAAGATAACAAGCATAACTGCTGTACCTAACTGTCCGAAGTACACGCTTGCGTAATACAGTGCGACTACACCGGAGGCGACTGCTATCAGCGCGGCCCAACGAACGTTCTTCAGAGGCTTCAAGAAGAGAGAAAGCCCGACGGCAACGAGGAGCACAAGTGTGACAATGTTCGGAGCGCTTTTGAGGAATGCCAATGCAGCTGTCGCTAAGGCAATTATCCCTACGAAGAGACCGATGAAGGATGCGAGTGAGCATAGACTTCGAGAGATTCTACTGAAGAGCCATGAAAGCGAAAGAATGCCGCTGATGATCAAAATGTGTGGAATATAGCTAAGCAGACTAGTAACATTCATGAATCCTGCTTCCACTCTCTTCAAAATATTACTTGCAATATAATATGAGCTATTCGCCAGCAGCAACGGCTTGATAGCTAGGATGCGGAAAGGTATGCTAGAATGACGAATTCACGCTAAGCCTCTTCCTCATTCTCTTCGGCTGCTCTTTCAGCCTTTGGTCCTTTAACGGTCTTCACGACAAGTGGCTTCCTAACAGGATGGTCAGCTCTACTCAATGCACTATGGGGGTTATACTTTATGGCAGGCTCCTCGATTTTCTGAACGAGATAGCCTGGAACCGCGACCGCTCTATTTCCAATCGCGATATGACCGTGGGAAATTAGCTGCCGAGCTTGATGGATTGACTTCGAGAGCCTTGCTCGGAAAACTATCGTTTGCAGCCTTCTTTCAAGTAGACCTCTAATATCCAAGTCAAGGACGTCGTCTATGGATGCCTCTTCCGGAAGGACTCCTACTCTGCTGAGTTTCTGGAGGTATTCTTTCTCAGTCTTCGCTCTTTCTGATTCGCTTCTAGCCAAGAGCGATCTGGCGATACCTCTAATCTGTGAAAGCATCGTCTTGTATCGCCAAAGTTCACGCTTATTTCTTAATCCGTACTCACCTATGAGTTTCAATTCAGCCTCTATCTGATCTCTACGCCAAGGATGTCTGGGTGCCTCATACTTCTTCCGCTTCTTTCTAGGGTCGCCCATCTCAGTCCGCCCTCGACTACTTCTTCTCCTCTTCCCTCTCCCGCGCCGCAGCTCTTGCAGCCGCGATCAAAAGCTTCTTTCTGACACCGACAGCCTTCCCCATCCTTCCTGTCGTCCTAGTTCTTTGACCTCTAACCTTCAACCCCAGTGAATGGCGGATACCTTTCCAAGTTCGAATATCCTTCATGAAATCTATATCTGACTTAACCCTCAAAGCCAAGTCAGGGCCTACGAAATGTAGGTCTCGCCCCGACTCAAGATCCTTCCTCCGGTTCAAAAGTCTCCCAGGTATCCCATACTTGGTGGGGTCAGCGATAATATCCTCTATCTTCTCAACTTCAGCCTCCGTCAAGTTCCCGACTCTCGTCTCGGCCTTAAGATCAGCAGCCTTAGCGATAGCATTTGCTAGGCTCACGCCGACGCCTCTGATCTTCGTCAGACCATAGATCAACTTCTTACTCCCATCTAGGTCAGTTCCGCTTAACCTAACTATGTGTCTGAATTCTCGTGACACAGAGCATCCACCGTACACGTGCTAACTACGGAGAACAGGGAAACTTATTTAAGGTTTCTTATAATAACGGGCGGTTTTCCGAAGAAGAAAGAGGCTTCGGCAAACTTCACGACATGGTCGTTTGTTTCTTTTCATATTGGTCTATGAAGCTTTTCAGAGTCTTGTACGCATCTTCAAACCTGGCCAGAACTAGAGTCTTCGTCTCATCGCATCCTTCGATTCTGGCTAGAGATTCTTCCAGTCTGATCATTGTATTGAAGAGTTTCACCAGCTCTGTCTTCAAGACTAGGAGGCTTCTATCTGTTGGCGGAAGCTTCTGATACAATGTTTGCCTCTGCACTATTCTCAACTCAACCTCTTCGATGCCTTTCTTCTGCTCTTCAGCCGCCAGTATCCGCTAGCATCACGATAGAACGAGTCGCTCTCACTCACGTAAACAATCCCTCCGGTTGCCTATCTTTCAAATCTTCCAATTTGGCAAACTCTTCGGTCAGCCGCTCCTTCGAGACGCTCACACCTTGCGATCGCACACTCTGGCTCTGGGCCTTGCGCACTGTATGGTGGGCGTGACAGTCGCGTGGTCTATCCACTTATGTCTACCCGAGAGCCTAAAAGCCTTTCGCTTTAGTGTGTTCCCGGGATATCTTCGGCAACTGACTCATTAGGTTACTTTGGTATATTACTCGAGTGTTACTAAGACGTGATAGTCTTAGTGACAGCTGTTGTGCCGCCGCCAACTCAGCATCAATATAGTCGGTATCGCTGTTCCAAGTTGGCAGGTTTCTACCTTCCTTGAAAGTTTTGCAGTCAATCATCCGGGATTAGCCTAATAGCATACTGGAAAGTTTGGTCCCAGAGTTGGAAGAGCACCTCGTCTTATCGAGGAATCTCAAATCCATTATAACGCTTCCTCTGAATCGGCATCGGAAGCAAACCCTTTAACGAGAACTAGTTTAAGAGAGGTAATAAAGCGATTTACCAATAGGAGGTTATTTCTCTTCAAAATCGAAACTTTCTTGTCACCTTGCCGCTCTCTTTGAAGGAGGAAGCCCACTTGAGAAGAACCTGTGACAAGGCGTCTCCCATTCCCTCTACAAGACGAGTTGAGCTTTCGAGAACCCTAGCTATTATTGAGAGGTCATATCGCAGCAAGCCTTGGTCAAGAGGGATGCATTCTTTCGAGGTTTTGGTTGGAACTGTTCTCTCGCAGAATACCAACGACAGAAATTCGATGCTGGCTTTTAGTAGGTTAAAGAAGAGGTTCAGGATTCGGCCAGAAGTCTTGGCGAAGGCGAAAGAGAGAGATATTGTCGCGTGTATTCGTCCAGCCGGTCTTTACAATATGAAGGCTCCTAGGATCAAGAGCATCGCTCAAGAACTCCTGAAGAAGTATGACGGAAAGCTGGACAATATTCTTAGGATGTCTAAAGCTGAGGCGCGAACGAAGCTTCTAGAACTCCCAGGCGTCGGCTTCAAGACCGCAGACGTTCTTTTAGCCTTCGTAGCGGATAGACAAGTTCTTCCCATTGACACCCATATTGCTAGAGTAGCGAAGAGGATCGGCTTCGTGGATGATAGGGCCGAATATGAAGAGATTAGAAATGCGCTCGAGAGCGTTGTAAGCCCTGAGAAGAGGGGGAGAACCCATTTGGCTCTGATTAAATTCGGAAGGGCGATCTGCAATGCTAGGAAGCCGCTTTGCCCCAGGTGTCCGATCATCAGATTCTGCGCCTATCCAGCAAAGACTGTCAATATCGATGGACCTCAAAGCTGATATGAGGATCGTGACCTCCAGAAATGATCTGGGCGGCCAACAAAATCTATATTCAATCGAAACGATCAAATTGGAGATGGAGGAGTATACTCGTTTGAGTGAAGCTAGATTCGTCCTGGAAATTTCAGAAAGAGCTGCCAAGTACTTCGAAGCCGGCTTTAACTGCGCCGAATCTGTTTTAATGAGCTTGGCAGAGCCAATGGCCGTAAGAAGTGACTTGATCCCTAAGATTGCGACTCCGTTTGGCGGTGGAATCGGTAGGAGTGGTTCGGTTTGCGGTGCCCTAATAGGTGGAGTTATGGCGATCGGGCTGAAAGTCGGTCGATCTGAATTGAAAGACACAAAGAGGAGAGAGAAATCGTATGAGAAGGCTTTAGAGCTCTTCAAGAGATTCGAGAAGGAATTTGGTAGTCCTCTATGCTACGACTTGGTAAAGCTCGACCTCACAACTCCAGAAGGGAAAGAGAAGATTAAGACGGTTAGACTTGAGAAGTGTATAAACTTCGTTCGAGCAGCCGCAAGAAATGTAGCTCAATTGACGAAGTAAAAATTGAGGATAGCCATCTAAAGAAACTTTAGGCAGCTGCCACCGAAACAAGGTTCAAGGCTATTTCTTCTTCTTTTTCGCAACCTTCGTCGGCTTCATCGCTACTCCGCAACATACAAGGTCACACGGCGCGCATGCGCAAGGGTCGTCAACGAGAACCACGACACCACATTCTTCACACTTGAATTTGTCTCCTTTCGCAACCAATTTCCTAGTCACCTCCTAGGTTCCAGAGTTCTTTAGATTATTAATCTTTGATCAGGCTCTTACACTCTCTTAGCAGCTCGGATACCCTTATGGTAGGCTTGCGGTAATCCGCTATA